>Ga0222673_1000004_pt1 | contig 190657 bp, 191 predicted proteins | sample AntAcemetagen801_FD_179845 | JGI IMG/M metagenome (GOLD analysis project Ga0222673, IMG submission 179845) | Saline water microbial communities from Ace Lake, Antarctica - #801 | ecosystem: Environmental > Aquatic > Non-marine Saline and Alkaline > Saline | place: Antarctica: Ace Lake...
CATACTACGACGCAACAAACAGCGCAGGCACCAACGGCTACGTACTCCAAACAACAGGTACTGGTACAGAGTGGGTAGCAACAACCTCACTCGGATTCGCCGCAGCAGGTTCAGCACATGATGCAGTCACACTCGCAGGAGAAGACTTCCTCTCACTCTCAGGACAAGAAATCACCGCAAACGCTATCAACCCAGACAATCTCGCAAGTGCAGACTTCGGTTCATTCACCTGCAACGGTACAACCTGTTCTATTGATACCGGTGCAGTATCAAACGCAATGTTGGCAAACAGTGCGGTCTCATTCGGCGGTGTCTCAGTATCACTCGGAAGTGCAGACGCTACACCAGCATTCAACCTTGCTGATGCAACAGGTCTTCCCGTCAGTACAGGAATCTCAGGACTCGGTACAAACGTCGCTACATTCCTCGCCACACCATCAAGTGCAAACCTTGCTGCAGCAGTGACCGGAGAAACAGGAAGTGGGGCACTTGTCTTTGGCACTTCTCCAACACTCGTAACTCCAAACCTCGGCACACCTTCAACACTCGTTGGTACAAACATCACCGGCACTGCCTCAGGACTTACCGCTGGAACGGTGACAACGAATGCGAACTTGACCGGGGACATCACCTCAACCGGAAACGCAACTGCTATTGCAAGTGGCGTCATCATCGAACCTGATCTTAATACTGACGTTGCAGCAGCAGATGGTGACTTCCTGCAGTATGACTCAACCGGCACCAACTTCACCTGGAGAAGTGCAAGTGAAGTACGTTCTGACTTGAGCTTAGTCGTGGGTACTAATGTCCAAGCCTACGACGCTGACCTCACCACCTACGCAGGCATCACACCAAGTGCAAACATCCAGTCACTTCTTGGTGCAGCAACCTACGCTGCGATGCGTACACAACTTGACCTTGAAGCAGGTACCGACTTCTACTCAATTACTGCAGCTGATACGGCTTTCGAAGGAGAACTAAATAACTCAGCAGGACTACGAGCAGCGCTTTCAGATGAAACAGGAACAGGAAGTGCGGTGTTCTCAACTTCACCAACATTCACCGGTACCACTATCCTTGCAAACGCAACCACCACTAATCTTGAAATTACGGGAGCGTTGTATGATGGTACTGGTTCTAAGGGCACCAACGGCTACGTACTCCAAACAACAGGTACTGGTACAGAGTGGGTAGCAACTTCGTCATTGAACATAAGTGGCGGTGGCGGCGCGTCTGCGTTTGTTGACCTTACCGATGTCTCTATCGTTTCATTGACTGGTAATCGAGTTCCATTTACAAATGCGGGAGGTACCGCAATAACAGATTCAGGAGATTTCAGTTTCAATGATACTTCTGACGTTCTTACTGTTGGTGGTCTCACACTTTCTGATGGGCTTGTGGCATTTACTTCTGCAGCAACAACAACCATTCTTAATAACAGTCCATTTGCATTTACGATTGCGACAAGTACATCAGGTAATCCACTCTTCCGCATCGATACCACAACTGGAGCAGAACAAGTAATCATCGGTGGAGGTGGAAGCAGTGATGTGGTTATCGGTGCTGTTGGGCAGGTGACGAATCTTGTGTTCGAAGAAAATACTGTGATTCATGGGCAAGGCGAGAATCTTCTTACATTTGGCCAGGCGGGTGACACTATTAATTTCGGAGTAAATGTAGGTATTGGTTCTTCTACACCGTCACGAGCTCTTACCGTTGACGGTGGTATTTATCTCGCATCGACTACTCCAAGTGGTACATCGAGTACGCTCTATAATCTCGGAGGCACATTGTATTTCAATGGTATTGAAGTAGGTACAGGTGGAGGTGGTCTGTGGAATGAATTAGGCGCAGATATTTACTTTGACACGGGCGATGTTGCTATCGGAACAAGCACCGCATCGAAGCGACTAACTGTTTGGGATACTGTTGCAGACGCACAATTCTCACTTGCATACGACGGCACTCGGTATGGTAACTTCCAGATTGACTCTGTTGGAGATCTTCTTATGACTGCTTCTGGAGATGACATCTACTTCACAGATGACAACCTTTGGGTTTGTGAGGCTGGTTCATGTCCAGCCATCACCGCATCTTCTACCGCAGGGTACGCCATTGTAGAAAACGGAATGTACTTTGGAAACGGAATGAAGATTGACCAAATTTCTGGAACAACCACAGAGCTTGGAATCTACGATACAAGCGGAGCAGTAATATTAATCTTTGATTAACATATACGTATGACGGTACTCTCTGAAATCAAAAATTTTTTAAGCACGATTACCGATTGGCTTTTGCTCTTGCTTATCTTTACGGTGTTCTTCTTTACGTGCAATATCGAAACAGTGTCTGTATTTGGAAGACTTACCATTCTTCCGGTACCTACGAGTCCTTCATTCGCAGCTGAGTTTTTCAGCATGCTCGTAAGTGACATCGCTCCTGTACATATTCCGCTTATTGTCACAAGTCCAATGACAGCATTTGTTGTGCAAGTAAAGTTATCATTTCTCTTATCATTCTTCTTCACCTTTCCAGTTTTTCTGTATCGATTAATTTCGTATCTTTCTCCTGCTCTGTATGTGTACGAGCAACGACTCATATATAAGTTACTTATACCGCTCACACTTTTGTTTTTTGGTGGTGTATATTTTTCATATGTCACGATTGCTCCCTCGACACTTAGCGTGCTGTATACGTTTGCTGTTCCGATAGGGGCAACTTCGCTTCTTGGAGTGTCTGAGTTCGTAGGCATCACTATCGCACTCCTTGTTTCAGCCGGGGTTACGTTTACAGTACCTGTCTTTATGGTACTTCTGACGGCACTGAAAGCGGTGCGGGCGATGTTCTGGGTGGAAAATGCACGGTACGCATTTGTTTTATTTTTAGTCGCCTCTGCTATAATAACTCCAGATGGGAGTGGAGTATCCATGATGCTTCTCTCGCTTCCTGTTTCAGTGCTTTATGGAGCGGGCGCACTGGTGTGCGCTCGCGTGGAGCGAGTTGGGAATCAGGAATACAAAAAAATGCACACAATACTTAAAAGTTAACATATATATGTATGGGATTAGGATTACCTGAAATTGTCATTATTATTCTTGCAGTAGCGATTCTTTTGTTTGGCGGAAAGAAAATAGTAGAACTCTCACGTTCAATGGGACGCGCAAGTGGTGAATTTAAAAAAGCAAAAATGGAAGTGGAGCGTGAACTTAAAGATGAAAAGGAAAGGGATACCTCAGCACAGTCACAGTCGGCTACTGAACACAAAGAACCTAAAGTCTAGCTATTTATGGAGAAGCGAACACAACAACGTGAAGTTAAAAATAAAAAACGTAGGGCACTCCTTACGCTTGGTTTAACGGGGATTGTTGCGTTTGTCGTAGGAAAGATTTTTGGTGATCATGATTCTTATTTGCTCCCAAGTATGCAAGGGCCTGTGAAAGAGACTCAGTTCTCAAATTTTTTGATTACAGAAAGTGAAGAAGAGATGGTCTTTGCCGACAAAGGTGGTGAGCCAATCTTTATCGTTGATAAAGAATCTTTTAAGGGACAGTAAACGGTAGGTGGTAGATTTTAGGAGAAAGTATGATATACGACTCTCACATTTTTTCTTGATGTTTTTTGAGGATTGGGGGGGAACTTAATTTCTGTCACTAAAAAGTATTTTGGTGGTGATGCTATAATTCTGAAACCGTTATGACAATGCGCGTATCAAAAAACCGAATAGACATGGACGATAAAGTACTGCAAAAGTCAGTACTTAAAGACTATGGAGAGACAGTAGTAACTGCCAACTCTAGCACTAGCTATACTATAGATTTGACTGAGGGTAATGTCTTCGACATTACCCTAACAGGGAACTGTGCTTTCACCTTTGCTAACCCGCCAGCTTCTGGAGTGGCGGGGAGTTTTACTCTTCTCTTGAAGCAAGACGCTACAGGAAGTCGTACAGCCACTTGGCCATCAGCTGTTGCATGGCTTGGTGGGTCGGAGCCGACGCTTTCCACAACTGGGTCTCAGATGGATATTCTTACTTTTACTACTGTAGATGAAGGAAGTACTTGGTATGGAGCGGTTGTTGCTCAAGGTTACGTCTTGCCTAGTGGAAGGTACATTGCTGTAGTAAATACTACTAGTTCTCCATTCTTTACCCTCCTCGACCATACCACCCCAGGTGCAATATCACTTGCCACAACATATACATTGGCGGGTTCTGGCTATGGCACCGCATTTTCCCCCGATGGAAATTACATCGCGGTAGGACATGCTGTCAATTCTAGATTTACCCTCCTCGACCATACTACCCCAGGTGCAGTATCACTTGCGACAACATATACGTTGTCAGGAACTGCTTATACTACTTCGTTTTCTCCCGATGGAAACTACATCGCGGTAGGACATGCTGTCAATTCTAGATTTACCCTCCTCGACCATACTACCCCAGGTGCAATATCACTTGCGACAACATACACGTTGCCAGGAAATGCTTACGCTACTCCGTTTTCCCCCGATGGTAATTACATAGCAGTAGGACACGCTGGTAGCCCTTACTTCACCCTCCTCGACCACACTACTCCAGGCTCTGTTTCTCTCGCGACAACATATACGTTGGTGAATACAGTTAACGGAATTTCATTTTCCCCCGATGGTAATTATATTGCAACTGTGTACTCTAGCAGCCCTTACTTCACCCTCCTCGACCACACTACTCCAGGCTCTGTTTCTCTCGCGACAACATATATTTTGCCGAATACGGGCAGAGGTGTTGCATTTTCTCCCGATGGTAATTACATTGCTACAGGACATACTGGTAGTCCATATTTTGGCCTCCTCGACCACACCACTCCTGGTTCAGTGTCACTCGTTGCATCGTATACGTTGTCGAGTACTAGCTACAACATTGAATTTTCCCCCGATGGTAATTACATAGCAGTAGGACACGCTGGTAGCCCTTACTTCACCCTCCTCGACCACACTACTCCAGGTGCAATATCACTTGCGGCTACATATACTATAAATAATACTGGTCGCGGAGTATCATTTTCCCCAAATTAGTCTTCCTGGCCTTAATTTTTTGGTTTAACAGTGTCATTTTGGTATAGTGAATAAATATGAAAGTTGCTATTACTGCTATTGCGAAGAATGAGATTGATAATGTGGCAGGCTTCGTAGAAGCCTGCCACGAGGCAGATGTCATTGGTGTGCTTGATACTGGCTCAACAGATGGAACAAGAGAAAAATTGGATGCATTAGGAGCGTTAATTGGGACTGCGGAAATAACCCCATTTCGTTTTGATGAAGCCCGCAACCAGGCACTTGATGCATTACCTGTTGATATTGACGTTGTAATTTCTATCGACCTCGACGAGCGATTACAGCCTGGCTGGCGGGAGGCACTTGAGCAAGCTTGGTCAGATAAATATGACTCACTTTCATATTGGTATGTAGCAGAATGGCAAGACGAAGCAATGACAATTCCGGCTGTGCAAAGTTGGCGCAGTAAAATATTTAAGCGACAGGGAATGAAATGGTTTCGACAGGTACACGAAGTTCCACTAAAAACAGATGGTAGCGATCCAACGCTTGGTTTTTGTAAGGAGATTATCGTTCATCATTACCAAACTGGCGAGCGAAACTATGAGCCGCTACTTTCAGCGCTGATTGCAGAAAGTCCAGATAAAATAGAAGCTTATGTGCAGAGAGCAGTTGAATGGGGGAAGTTAGGTGAATTTGAAAAATGTATTGCGGATTACCAAACATATATAAAACTAACTGTAGAATACGAATATACAGACCGTAGTTGTACTAAGTATCAACATATTGATGGTCAGCGCGCTTATGCGCATATTGGAATTGCTCAAGCACGACACAAGCTTGGGCAGAATGCACAATTAATTATTGATGAACTTTTGCAGTCAGTAGCAGCGTGCCCGAATCTTCGTGAAGCGTGGGTGTACTTAGCGGATGGATTTAGCTCTGTTGGCAATTATCCAATGGCATATGGAGCGGCAATGACTGCTTTAAATATCACTAGCAACGGCATCCACTCAATGGACGCACGGTGCTGGGGGGAATACCCAAAAGACTTAGCTGACAATGCTTTCGTAAAAATCTTGGCGGGTGAAGGGAATGGTGGCGTAGGTTTGGGTGGGGCGCCTGCGGCGCCCCACCCAAACTCCACCCAACAGGTAGTACGGTCACAAGTTCCTCAGGTACCACCGCGCGCTGCACAAACACCGCATCGTCTTGGACAAAGCATTCCTGATGGGGCTCTCAAACAATACTTTGTAGAACTGGTCAGTCTTGTCAAAGATGTACCCGGAAATATCGTCGAGTGTGGCGTTTGTCACGGATACAGCTTTACACAAATTGCTTTGGCTGTGTATCAAAGTGGAGAAGACAGAATTCTGTATGGACTTGATGTCTGGGACATAATGCCAAAACCAACCAAAGAAGATACTAGCGTGCTACGTGAACAGGGCATTAGTGAGAGTTTGGCTCGGTTTGAACCAGAGGGGTCGCAGGGCACTCCTCAAGAAGTAAAACAACGACTTCTTGATTCTGGTCTGCCCGCTGATTGGGTAGAGAAACATGTAGTACTTATTAAAGGTCGTATTGAAAAAACCCTCGATACACTAAAAGATGAGCAGTTAGCACTCGTTCATTTAGATGTCGACCTCTACAAAGCGTACCAGTATGCATTACCTAGAACGTGGCCACTTCTACAAAAAGGAGGCATTCTGGCACTAGATGAGTACACCGATCTCTGGTGGCCTGGGGGGCGAAAAGCAGTTGATGAATACTTCGTAGATAAGCGTAATGAATGTAAATTTGATATGCGACCAGTAGGAGAGGCAACCCGTTGTTTTGTGCAAAAACTGATTTAATATACTATATAAGATAATAAAAATATGGCAGTAGTATTTGGAGAAAAACAAAAAGATGGATGGTTAAAAGTCACGATGATTCAGTGGCAGCTTGATAAGCACCCGAATGGCCACACGGTTAAGGCAGAAAAAATACCCCCGTACCCAGAGCGTGTGCCGGGAATTGGACATATACAGATGTTTAACCCGAAGACAAAGAAGTGGCGCTATGATGTGGAAAAAGTACCGCTTACGCAAGACGAAGTTTTAGCCGATATCGCAATGGCGATTCGTGAACTCGCCACAGAAGTGCGTGCGCTGCGGGGAGTGGAGGTAGGTAAGAAGGATAAAGCGACTTCTACTAAAAGTAAAAAGAAAGTCATAAAAAATAAACCTAGCAACCCTAAAAATAATTAATAAGTACAACACAAAAATATGGACATCCGATGTCCATATTTCGAGAGAATTTTGAAACCTAGGGTTGAGAAACCAGTGAAGTGTTATAATTTTGGAAACCGTTATGACAATGCGTGTATCAAAAGACCGAATAGACATGGACGATAAAGTACTGCAAAAGTCAGTACTTAAAGACTATGGAGAGACAGTAGTCACAGCCAACTCCAGTACTAGCTATACCATCGATCTCACAGAGGGTAATGTCTTTGACATTACCCTTACCGGCAATTGCGCTTTCACCTTTGCTAATCCACCAGCTTCTGGAGTGGCGGGGAGCTTTACTTTGTACTTAACGCAAGATGGAACAGGAGGGAGGACAGTTACTTGGCCTACTGCTGTGAAATGGCCAAGTGGAAGTGAGCCGACTATCTTGACAGAAGCTGATGACTTAAATTTATTTAGTTTTTTTACCATTGATGGCGGCGCGACTTGGTATGGCAGCAATCTCAATCCAGATTTACTCACAGGTACTAATGGCAATGATTCTTACACAAAGTTGTTGTTGCATATGGCAGGTGCTGATGCGTCTACGACTTTTATTGATTCCTCACCTTCATCTAAAAGCATTTCAGTTGCTGGAAATACTCAGGTTGATACAGCACAAAGTAAGTTTGGTGGTACTAGTGCTTACTTTGATGGTACGGGTGACTTGCTTGAGTTTGCTAATGATCTTGCTTTAGATTCGTCTGATTTTACAATCGACTGGTGGCAACGACAAAATACTCGTACGTCATCGCAGTATGATGGAGCTTTTATTTACGATGATAATGCCACTAATTCAATGTACATTACAATTGGTGCCGGAGCCTCGGGGCATTCATTTTTGGTGAGAAATTCTGGGAATACTGGTTGGGCGGTGCAAATATCATTAGGTTCTCTTCCTTCTTTAGATACCTGGCATCACTATGCGGTTGTTCGCAACAGTAATACCTGGACGGTCTATATTAACGGGTCATCAGCTGGATCAGCTTCATACTCCGGATCTATTAATTCGGCAACTGGAAATTTCAATATTGGCTGGGGTGGTACCTCTGATTCCTACTTTGACGGGCGGATCGATGAGTTTAGAATTTCTAAAGGTATCGCACGTTGGACAACTGCTTTTACTCCACCAACTGAATCGTATTATTAATATAGGCTATAGTAGCTAAGGTATAATTTATTTATGTTGAACCATAGAATGTTTACAGCAGCAGCGTCCTATTCTGATGCGTATTCAGGCCCGACTGGTCTGACCTCGTCTCTTTTACAAGTTTCTGGGGAAACTGGCATATGGACAGAGCAAACTGGAGTTACTATATCTGATTATGCAGGAGCAACCGCAAGACTTGTTTTTAAGAGTGTTTCGGGTTCAGATTATAGTGGAGATTTTCAACTCGACGATATAAATTTTGACAGCAATTCCTATACATTTGAAAGTGATAATGAGAGTTGGCAGAGAAGTGACACTTCTGATGTTGGGTCATACGAAAGTGTGACTTGGGAATCTATATCAAATGGTGTTGGTGGCACAACTGACGCTGGCTTTTGGGTAAGGTATTCTGGAAATACTCCATCTGGAGGGACTGGAGATATAGGTGCTCACGGCGGATCGTGGCATATATACTATGAAGCATCTTCTGGGGGTGCCCCGTCTATCACTGCCTGGGTACGGAGCCCAGAAATAGTATTAAGTGCCACACCGACATTAAGTTTTTGGGAAGGTCGTGATGGAACTACAATGGGGACACTCGATGTATATTTAGATATTTTATAGTCACGAAAAACTTAATTAAATTTTACACAAGTTATGACAATGCGCGTATCATCATCAAGAATAGACATGGACGATAAAGTACTGCAGAAAGCAGTACTTAAAGACTATGGGGAAACAGTTTTGACTGCCAGTGCTGGAGACGGAGGCTACGCTCTAGATTTTGATGGTACAAGTGATTATGTGACCATTAGTGCTGATACAGACTTAAATAATGACGATTTTTCTTTAGCTATGTGGGTAAAACCTGACCAGCTAAGGGTTCAGGGAATAATAGATAAAACAACCTTTTCAAACTCGTGGCGGATATTTATGAACGGTGGTTCAGGCACTATTGAATTTGATGCACGTAGTGATGCCGATAATCATTCAACATCAGCGACTCTGTCGACCGATACTTGGTATCATGTAGTACTTACTTATGACAAGAGTGCAACCACGTCAACTTTTTACATAAATGGTTCTTTTGAGAGTGAGAACACTTCGTTTTCAAATGCTGGGAATGACCAGAACAATAATATTAGACTGGCGCCTACTCACTCGGCTCGTTTTGACGGCTCGATAGACGATGTTCGAATATTTAATCGAGCCCTGTCTTCCGGTGAGGTAAGTACTATCTATTCTGGAGGCTCTGTTACGAGCGGGTTGTATGTGCACCTGCCGATGAATGAAGGTTCAGGTACTACAGCATCTGATGCAAGTGGTAATGGCAACGACGGTACTCTTACAGGCACACCGAGTTGGGTCGCAGGTGGTTTGTTCGATGACTACACTCTTGATTTGGTAAATGGCAATGTTTTTAACATTACCCTCACCGGTAATTGCGCTTTCACTTTTGCAAATCCGCCTTCCTCTGGAATATCAGGAACTTTCACGCTTTTACTTTCTCAAGATAGCACTGGCAGTTGGTTGGCTGGATGGCCTAGTGCTGTTACGTGGTTGGGTGGAAGTGCACCGACGCTTTCTACAGCTGCAAACTCTGTGAATATATTAACTTTTTCTACGATTGATGGAGGGACTACTTGGTATGGGGCGTATTCAGGAAGTACAGGATCAGAAATAAAATATGGTTTTGATAGTGGGGTTGATGGTTTTCTTGGCAATAACGCAACAGTCACTGCGTCTGGTGGTAAGTTGATTGTAGATTCTACTGCCGGTAATCCTCAAGTTTATAATTACTCAGTTTCTATAGATGGTTCGGTATATACGCAAATTGAAGTTAGTGTTAAACGCACAGCGGGGACTACCGGGTGGGATGGGAGTGTTTTCTTTGGCAACGCGGGCCATGGCTTTTCAGGATCGTATAAATTTTCAATGACCCAGCCGACGTGGGATGGTACTTTTAAGACTATAACACTGGATGGAAATAGCCTTGCTGCTGGTGGCGATGACTGGGTAACAAACACAAACACCTCTATACGTTTTGACTTTGGTGCCGATGCCTCGGATGATTTTGAGGTGGATTATATTAAATTCACTACGGGGTAGATGCTTTCGCATCAGAAGCCATATTACCTACATATATTTGAGAGCTGTGTCCTAACATTGCATGCCCAGATGTGTGTATGGTGATATACAAATAGAACACGAGGTTGACTTTAAAAGGGGATACTTGCGAGCGAGTCACAATACGGTTGGTGTTATAATAAACATATGCGGAGATTCGTGAGATTTTTAATTTATAATAATGCGGTCCCTATAACCGTATCTTTTTTGTTGCTCGGCGCAGCTAGTACGTATGCAGCCACGAATCCGGAGATAATTATTGATACACAAGAGTCTGTTATTTCAATAGATAATACCTATATAGCAGATGTAAATTTTAAAAAGTATTCTCCAACAATAAAAATACTTTCAGTGTCAGAGGATGATCTGTTTTATTCAGTTACGTATGAGTTTTCCACTATCTCGTTAGTTGACCATGTGTGGCAAGATGTTAAAACAACTGAAGTTATGGAGATTTCTAAAAAATCGCTTGGTGCGTATCGTGATTTGGGATTGTATGTGACAGAAGAGCTGAAAGAAAAACTTGATGCTGAAATAAAAAGATTAAAGGAAACACAAGTGTTTGAGAAAAAACAAATTAGCGCAAAGAAAGTAGCGACAAAGTACAAGGGTATTGTTGGTGGATTTTTATCTGAGAATGTGACGACTCTCGATACATATAAGCCGGTAGTAAAACAACCTAAGCCGGAAGCTGAGGTGCAAACTTTTGCGCGACCTGATCCAAATGCAAAGGTAAAAACAGTTCCTAAAATACAACCTAAAAAAGTTGTCGTAGTTCCGGAAGAAGAGAATGATGAAAACAGTGCGACTTCAAGTGAAGAAGTTGATCTTGTAGAGAATGAAAACACTACCAGTAGTAGTACTGAAGAAGAAATACAGAATGATGCCCCGACACTCACGATACTCGGAAACAATCCAGTGCGTATTGCTGTAGGCAATCAATATGTTGATCTTGGTGCTGCGGTGACAGATGATCATGACACCGATTTGACTGTCGACGTTTATGTCGATGGTGAAGCAGTTACTCAAGTGAATTTGGATACTTCAACCAGAACCTCTTACAGTATTGTGTACGAGTCGTTTGATAGCGCTGGGAAGCTTGCGCAGGAAGAGCGTGTTGTTGAGGTGTATAATCCAGCTGAAGAAAATTCTGGCGGTTCTGGCGGTTCTGGCGGTTCTGGCGGTTCTGGCGGTTCTGGCGGAGGTGCTGAGGAGGAGGTATCTACCACTACTGATGAGGTTGTAGAGGAGGAAACTGTTTCGACTTCGACGGAAGAGTCCACTGAAGATACTGAAGTCGTCGAGGATACAGAAAATACGTCAGAGGATACGAATGCCGACGATGAATCTTCAGAAGAAGAACATGAAACTTCATCAATTGAAATTGAGCCTGAAGAGTCAACTGAAAATCCTGAGCCCCACAATACATCGGACATCTCCACAGAAGAAATTACGCAAACTGAGCTAACTCCATAATACATTTACGTGCTCATGAACGTTCTTAAAAATAAACATACAAGAATACTTTTTGCACTTGTAGCGGTGTCGGTTATTTTATATGTTTTTTATTTCCTAAACGAAAATATTGATACAGTTAAGGCCGAGGTGATTACTGCTTCATTCACTGTATCTGCAAGTACAACCTGGACTGTGCCAGAGGGTGTAACTTCTGTTGAAGTGTATGCTTGGGGTGCGGGTGGGGCAGGCGGCGGCGGCGGAACTTCAGGTGCGGGTGGGGCAGGCGGCGGCGGCGGATTTGCAAGTGGTACGATTTCTGTAACGGGCGGTGAGTCTTTAAATCTGCGAATAGGAGGCACAGGAAGTCCTGGTGCTACTATTGTAAATAGTGGTTCCGGCGGCGGAAGCGGCGGTTATACAGGAATTTTGCGTGGAGGTGATGTATTAATATTGGCTTCCGGCGGCGGCGGCGGCGGCGGCGGCGATAATTCGTCAGCAACTGCTGGGGGTGCTGGCGGTGCAGGCGGCGGGACAACAGGCACAGCAGGGGGTACTTCTTTAAGCGCGGGCGGCGGCGGCGGCGGCACTTCAGGCGCAGGTGGTGTGGGTGGCTCTGGAGGTGGGAATTCAGGTACTGCTGGCTCCTCGCTTGCAGGTGGGGAAGGAGCTGATGGAAGAAGTGCTGCTGGTGTCGACGGTAGCGGTCCTGCAGGAGGAAGTGTGGGAGGTGCAGCGGGAGGAACTGAGGTTAATAGGGGGTTTGCCGGCGGCGGCGGCGGCGGCGGCGGTTATTATGGTGGTGGTGGTGGTAGTGGTTCACTGACTGGTAATGCCGGCGGCGGCGGCGGCGGTGGTGGTTCTAGTTTTGCCACTTCTTCAGCTACAGCAACAACGATTGAATCTGGTAGTGGCGCAGTCCCGGGCAATGATGGTGGTGCGCTACATAATGGCACTGCTGGAGATGGTGGTTCTGGTGGTGCTGCAAATAATTCAGGAACTGCTGGCATTGATGGTCAAATTGTTTTGCGTTATATAAGTCCGGCGACTACCTGGAATGCGTTAGACTGGACTAAAAGGGTCGGGATAACTATAGATGCTGACAATATTGACTCTGCCCTCACCGACTTTCCTGTGTATGTAAATTTGGCCGATATGCCTGATCTGTTCTGGAGTAGTGTCCGTAGTGATTGCGGAGACATACGCATCATGAACAGCGCGCTCACTGTTGAAATGCCTCGTGAAATTGTGTCGTGTAGTGTAGGGTCAAAAACAGGGGAACTCCATTTTAAGGCAAATAGTATATCCAGCAGTGCCGACACTACGTTTTATATCTACTATGGCAACACTGGTGACTATCCGTACGAAAATGATCACACTTATGGCGCTGAAAATGTATGGACCAGTGATTATGTAGCTGTATGGCACTTAGGTGAAGGGGACGATACAAGTACTGGATTTTACAAAGATTCTACGTCAAATGGATATGATGGGACATTGACGGATGCGGATGGGGATACTGCAACATCGACAGGGGTGCTTGGAGGAGGGCTCCATTTAAATGGAGATGCTGATTTTGTGGATATCGCTCTAAATGCGACAGAGCTTGGCATCAACGGTGCAACTGATAGATCAATATCTGCATGGACATATACAGATACATATACTGATGCAGGGCCGTTCAGTATGGGCTCTCGAAGTGATGCACAGGATTTTTCCTTGAGAATGGTTGCGGCTACAACATATCGAGCTCAGTTTTGGGGTGGTTCTGATTTGGATTTTGCATATACTTCTGTAGGTAATTGGGTGAATTTTATATTAGATTATGATGGAACGACAGCTACTGCATATGCAAACGGGACTTCTGTAGCAAGTAAGAATGTATCTCTTAATACAACAGATACCTATGATTTGCGTTTAGGAACGTGGCATACTAGCCCTTTTCTTGACGGCATACTTGATGAGGTTAGAGTTTCAGACGTTGTCCGGTCAACAAGTTGGATTTCTGCAGAGTACACTAATCAGTCAGACACTTCTAGTTTTTATACAATCATTGTAGATGACACAGCCCCAGCCCCAGACCCGATGACGTTTGCAATGTCTCCAGACAATGACGAACTTTTTGTTGTTCCAACTGCTAGCTATGTCGATAGTTTTTCAATTGTGTCAGAAGATGGCGGGGGAGTCGGATTAGCCTTCTCCAGTGATGGCTACAAAATGTTTGTGTTAGGAGATGCAGGGGACGACGTCAACGAATACACTCTAAGTACCGCATTCGACGTCTCCACCGCCAGCTTCGTCGACAGCTTCTCAGTGTCTTCAGAAGAAACAAACCCGGTAGGTTTAGCGTTTTCTGCTGATGGTACGAAGATGTTTGTTACTGGCTCTGTAGGAACTGACGTCAACGAATACACTCTAAGTACCGCATTCGACGTCTCCACCGCCAGCTTCGTCGACAGCTTCTCAGTGTCTTCAGAAGAAACCGCCCCTACAGGAATAGCTTTTTCAAGCGATGGATTTAAAATGTTTGTCGCTGGAAAAACAGGGGACGACGTCAACGAATACACTCTAAGTACCGCATTCGACGTCTCCACCGCCAGCTTCGTCGACAGCTTTTCAGTTGCAGCCCAAGAAACAGATCCAAATGGCCTAGCCTTCTCCAGTGATGGCTACAAAATGTTTGTGTTAGGAGATGCAGGGGACGACGTCAACGAATACACTCTAAGTACCGCATTCGACGTCTCCACCGCCAGCTTCGTCGACAGCTTTTCAGTTGCAGCCCAAGAAACAAACCCGGTAGGTTTAGCGTTTTCTGCTGATGGTACGAAGATGTTTATTTCAGGATTTGCAAATGACAGTGTAAATGAGTACAGTCTTTTGCAAGGTGCAAAAATTTCAATGGTCGCTACAACTGCTGCCGACGACAATACAGTCGAATACTACTTCAGCGCCGTGACCGGTTCTTGCGGTAGTGACATTGGAACCGGTGGCACCGATTCTGGTTGGCAAAGTGGTATTTCATACGCAGATGTGGGTATACAAAACAATAAGTGTTACGCGTATACGGTAACCGCTCGTGACAGCCTTGGAAACTATGGGGCAACCTCTACTGCCTCGAGTACCTACAGTGCAGCGGCAACACCAGGAGTTCTTAGTTTTTCAAATGTTACGGATGACACTGTTGACCTCACTAATGACGCTAACGGAAATTCTTCAACGAACCCTGTAACAACGTTTGCTGTGCTAGTTTCCACCACCTCGCCAGCCGATGCAACTTGGGATGCAAAATATGTTGATGCATCAGGTGATCCTTCTGCCTCAGCGGTCTGGCTTACCGATGCACAGATTGACGCTCTGACAGTGAGTGGTTTGAATGAAGTTACGCAATACACATTTCAAGCAAAAGCTCGTAATGATGATGGGGACGAGACGCCATTTGGTGCAATTGCATCAACAACAACGCTTGACGGTACTCCTCCAACCCCTAGTCCAATAACTTTCTCGACTCCACCAGCTGACGCGAGCGTATCCTCAGTTTCGATGACCGCTACTACTGCTACCGACGATAGTGCAGTCGAATACTACTTCAGTGCCGTGACCGGTTCTTGCGGTAGTGACATTGGAACCGGTGGCACCGATTCTGGTTGGCAGAGTAGTGCCGCATACACAGATACTGGTCTGCAGACAAACCAGTGCTATGCGTATACCGCAACCGCTCGTGACAGCACTGGTAATTACGGAGCAACCTCTACTGCCTCGAGTGTCTATACCACAGCAGCGACGCCAGGAACTCCAGTTATTGTTAGTCAGACAAATTCAACAATTACCATTACAAACACCGAAAATGGCAACCCAGCTTCAAACCCAGCAACAGCTTTTGCGCTCATTGTTTCAAACTCCGCACCAACAGACGCAACTTGGAATGGGAAGTATGTCGATGCATCAGGTGACCCTTCAGTTTCTGCTGTTTGGCTTACTGATGCTCAGCTTGATAATTTAGTTATTACAGGACTTACGGATTTTACAGAATATACACTGAAAACAAAGGCTCGCAATGGTGATGGAGATGAAACTCCCTTTGGTGCTTCCACATCAGAATCGACACTCATAATTGAAAACTCAAGGAAAATCCGTTTGCAAGGCGGTACCAAATTAAACTCGGGAGTTATTTTGCAGTAATTTATTTGAGTTTCAACAAGTTGCTAGATGAAATAAGGACTCGGATTTCTCAGTTTTACACAGGAACTTTATATTACTTCATACTATTAGAAGGATAAGCGTGCTTAGTACGCATTCTTATTTAAAAATTTTATAGTGCATTTAATATTGTAATCAATGTTATCACTAAAGAATATTTCGATAGAATGGGAAAATAAAATCGTAATGTTTCGGTTGAAGTGAGCAGTGATTGTTATACTAAATCAGCTTAGGGGACATTTTTTACGCGGATGAGCAAGGTTCTAGTGATGTGTGCTACAAAAATTGCGTGAGTATAGACATACTGTTATTGAGTCAAAGACGCGAGTGGCACTTTGTGATTGTATTGAATAATCAATAGTGCAGGGGTGATGAATGTGTTATTCGTTTATAAAACTAAGAGTAGTTACCAAGGATTTATTAAATTTCCCCACCTTTTTCACGGACAGATGTGTAGAAAAGTTCGTCAACGGTAAGTTTTTTCTGAAGGTATGATGCGAGATCATCTATTGACCAGGTTGTGTGTAAAGTATCATGGTAGCTAATAAATTTAAGTTCTTGGACGTTTTTCATTTCGTAAGATTCTAGTAGGTTAATCGGCTTATTAAAAAGTGAGCTGTTCGCTGTCTGGAATAAAGCAGATATATAGGAGCGGGAGAAAAAAATGTCTATGACGCCCATTTGGTCATATGTTAAGACTGAAATACTGGTGTTAATAAGGTATGTATGCAGGTTGATATCCTCTGTTTGATATGCACTTTGTGTTTTCCATATCAGTCTCATTGCCATCAGTTGCTTGAATTTTTCAGGAGTAAGAAATGATGCAATTTTTTGTTCGCCATGTTTCTCTAGTAATTTTTCGACTTCGCTGAAGTATTGTGCGATGAGTGAAGCGTGCATGACGGCATCATTCGTTACTATTTTTTGTTCTAGTTTATGTGCAGTCTCAAAAATGTCAGAAGAGTCTGTGTTAACGAAGATTGGATTTGTGTGTAACTGTGTGTATGCGTAATGAGTATTTCTCGCAAGACTACTGTCTTGTCCTTCATCAATGCACATGTAGGAATTGATTGGTTGAACTTCATACTGCAAGCCTTGGTCAAATCGAGCTTTATAATAACCGTGTGTTTCACTCATTATTTCTAAATCCCAAAGTAAAATATCGTTTACTAACAATGATCGTACGATGTTAGTTTTTGAATTTTCGTTATTCCACCAGATTCGTAGATATGCAGGTTTTGCACTTGGGAGACAGGGTGAGTTTGCTACAGCGATAAGTGAGGGAGCAGGTTCGGTTACATTGGTTGGGTGGTAACTGTTGGCATATACTTCAGCAAACATGGGTATGTAGTTGGGCATTTGTGTGTCCGAAGTGTCTTGTAGGGCGTCTAGATACGTTTTATTACCAAATACTTTTGCTGATTCGCAATTAAGAATCTGACTTGTGATACAGTCAAATCTTCTTTGGTTTTGCACTTGTGCTGAATCTGCTTGTGTAGTTATGGAAGTTAGTTGTTTTGCAATATGCAGAGCATTTGTGTCTCCACCTACAAATTTGATTACATTATTGATTGCTTCGGGGCGCGTATACAGTCCAGATATATTGTCGTTAAATACACTGGCCAACGCTTCCGCTGAATGCTCATACATTGTCAGGGTTGTGTTGAGTGCATTGGTGTAGTTTTCAGCATTTTTAAATGTTGGATTTTCAACAAACATACGTCGAAGCCTCTCGGTCTCACTTTGGGTCGCTAGGAACTGTAGAGGGTAGAGATGTTCATGTATTAGTTTGTATTCATAATCTGTGTAGTATGGTTTATATTTTGTTACTGATGCGGCCAACTCATCTACAGCATGTTGGTAGTCGTCAATGTGTATTGCGGGTATTGCGAAAAGTGGGTCGTATTTAGTTTGGATCCAGTAACGGTACAGCTTTAGTGTTTTTAAACTAAGTATTGATGAGTTTGCTGAAGGCAGTAGATAATTTCTGAGCTCGTGCTGAATTTTAATGTAGGTTACAACATGTATCGTAAGTATCAGTGCCGGAACAATAAGTATGACACCAATGCAAATGGTGCGTATCTTCTTGAGAGTCTTTCTTGTAATCATGCGATTTATTATAAACCGTGTTCGCGCATACGGCTATTGGAATCATTTTGTTGAATATTTGCTATACTCAAAGATATTATATGGAAGTGCGAATCTATCCAGAACCAGATGAGGTGATACAGTCTGCTTTGGCAAAAAGGTATGATTCAGTGCCTGATGGCCCAGACAGCTTTAAGACTCTTGCACAAAGAGTGCGAGTCGAGTCACAAAAATTTAATCGACCAATCATTAATTATGTTCCAACTCAGTTTGTAGTAAATGAGCATGATATGGGACCAGGCCTTCCTCAATATCAGTATCCTGAACTTGGTTATATAGCAAAGACTTGGGATTTTTTTGGAAGCACTGGCGGAGTTCTCATCACAGTGCCAATTGTCTGGCAACTCAACTATAGATTTCATCAAATAGCTCGAGAGAGCGGGTTGTATGTCGCAAGTGGTGATATCAGAAATACTCCGCTTAGTATTGAGATTCTGCGACAGACCAAGTTGCGTTGCGTGGTTACAGACACTGTGGGTGCCTTGGCACTTAAGGCTGGTTTGGAGAAATCTGTTGTTCCACATTCTTTGAATTTAATAATTATAATGCGCGATGTGCGTGAGGAGGTGTCTGACCAAGCCGTGTACGCTATTCCAGGAGTTACGATTCTATGGGAGTTACAAATAATTCCTGGACACACAATCGCGTATCAGTCGCTTTCGTTGGCGGGGGAGCCTGCACTGTATCACCTTTCTAAAGAATATCAGTGGAAGTTAGAAGAAACACATACCTCCATAACTGGAATGGATGCCAGTGTGCTTCCGTGGTGGCAGTATCACTTACCAATAATGTGTCACAAGGAATCTTCGTCTGCAATTGAAACTGTTTTTTCTGTTACATATGTCTAACTATATTCAAAAATTAAATCGCATGTTTCAGTATGCATACCATAATGAGTTTACTAATTTCTATCCAGATTTATACGGCAAAAAAATTCCTACAAACTTTACAATAGATTCGCTGATTGATTGGCGCTCGTTACCTTTTGTTACTAAAGATGCTCTTATGGCTGTGCCACTGCTTGAACGTACCTTTACTGAAGTTTCAGATGCGAGTATTTTACGAACCTCATCGGGCACTTCGGGGCGAGGTGTCTTAATGACATTGCGCAACCATGACTGGCGTTATACAGAAGCTTTTCAAAAATATGTACCCACAGGAGGATTGTTAATCGGGGATATCTCATATGCGACTGAAGATGCATTTCGATCTGTCTATCCAAATGTTTCTTTTACACAAGGAGATGTTAGTACGATGGAAGCTTCGATTTCCTTGGTTGCTGGTTCTCAGATTAATACGTTTGGGTGTTGGTTATATGGGTATGATATTGCTATTCCACTTTTGCAAAAGTATGGACTGTGTGAACAAATAGAAATGATTATTACTTTTGGTGAGAGAGTAACCTCAGCACATTATCATAAGCTCCAGGCAGTATTCCCGAACGCGTTCATCTACACTCGCTACGGAGCGACAGAGATACATGATTCTGAATTGGGCACTTCTGCAGGAAATTTTGATTCTAGGTGGGGAACGATTTTTAATACGACAACTGAAATTTATATGGAGCTGGTTGATGTTGAGACTGATCAGGTCATCGAAGAAATAGATCGAGAAGGAGAGATTGTGGTTACTATGCTTTGGTCAGAAAAAAATCCGTCACCGTTGTTAAGATACAGGATGGGAGATGTGGCTTTTTATACAAAGTATGATGGGGACCCATGGAAACGACAGTACACCATATGCGGACGAGCAATGTTGGACAAAATTTCAGTACCTGGAGGTTTTCTACAAACTCCGGAATGGGAACGAGTTTTTGCTCTGTATGCGGATATTGTTGAGAATGATTTTGAGTTGCATTACACAACACCTAAAGATTCCTCTCAGCAGGCGAGGTATGAATTATGGGTTATACAAAAAAAGGATTTCGATGAAACAAGTTTTGCACAAGCATTTATGCATCAGGTTCGCATTTCACCTGAGCGTACTTTTGCCGATGCAGTAGCAAAAGGTTTGCTCGGCGCCATTACGGTAAAGAAAGTTGATGCTCTAAGTCGGTCGGGGCAGAAGCGGCTACGTTTTATTGAACATTAAAAGACCCCTCCCTAAAAATTTCTAGGGAGGGGTGAGTCTTGTATTGGGCTGGCGAGTCTTTTTTGTCGACTCTTCCACCCTTTTTCTATTCCCCATACTACATACCATGTCACTCCTGACGTACATGCAAGTATGAATGAAAACGAAAGCATTCTGTCGATATTGTTCTGGTTGGCTGATTTTAAAATCTGTCCGCCCAGTCCATTGACGTTGGCTGACACTGCAAGTTCCGCAAAGGAAACTGCAGTAAAAACACTAATGGACAGTACTTGCAGGCAGTGAATTTGGTTGCCTGCTAGATGCGGTCGCATTATACGCCAGTACCGTTGCCATGCATTTGCACCCAGACCTTGGGCTGCTTGCAACAGTGGCCTGCCCATTTCTTTGTCACGAATCATGCTGTGTCCAGCCAAATAGCCGAAAAACATCATCATTATAAAAGCAGTCCATGTAGTAATCAGCAACACCGCACCTTCGTTGTAACCTCGAAATTCTAATATCATGTAGATGACATCGATTTTCGGTACTGCATATACAACGAGAATTGACATTCCGACTAATTGGCCGGGCCAACCAAAATTTGTCATAGCCGATCCTAAGGGGTAGGCAACAAAAAATGCGAGTAATAATGCGTACACAACACGATATAGCGTTGCGGTGAGGTGCCATCTCACATTGAGATAAAAATTCTCAGTGAGGGATTCCCACACTAGGCTTGGCGCTGAATAATTTATAGCAAATCCATCAACAGTTTCAGCATAAAATTGCCACACTGTAAGCAGTACTGCCAAAATCATAAGCACGAACAGTGCTACGGCAACTCTAGTAAGTTCTTTTCCCACTAGAGTGTCGTGCTTTTTTTTCCAAATCATCACAACCTCCTTTTTTCTGGGACAATCTAAGGTGAAGCATACTGTATCGACTGCAAAAAAACAAATAAATAAAGCCGAACCAAACTGGTTCGGCTAAAGGATGGAACGTGCCTTCCAGATGAAAAATTATCTGGTGCATAAGGGCTTTGCAAAACCCTTCTTCAGAACATCATTAATTTTGTACCATCTCCATATTGTATGTAAGCCATCTGGGCTTACATCAGTGTCTAAAGTCCAGACTTTTGCCCTCAACACCTCCATCGCTTTGGCGATGGAGGTGTTGGTAGCTTCTTCGTCTATGGAAGTGCCATCCATGACGACTAACCTTCGCCTGATGTAGTTATTGTCTTGTTTTAGAACGGCTGTTTTGAAAGCGTTGAATGCTTTCTCTCCAGCTTTGTCCATTTTGATTTTCCCATCTTTGACGTTGAGGCTCCCTTGAAGAAGGAGCTCCGTTGCTTGTCTGTGAGATTTTTCCATCCCACAGATGAGCTTTTTATTCATTTCTGCAACTTTTGGGTAGGCAAAGATGCCGGCCGCCAGAAAACCTTTTTCTCCAGTGTTTTCACCCCATATTTTTATCTCAGGGTTTTCGCGGTTGGCCGACTCGAAGTCAGTCACCCATCCAGTCGCAGCTGCGTAGTCACGGCTGAGTAGTTGGGCCACCCGCACTTTCGAGCCATTGCCCTCCTCTATATAAATAGCGTTCTGATAGAGTGGGCGTAGCTCCGGATTGGAAAGAAATTGTGAACCACAGATGAGTTTGGTGTCTTCTGGCAAGTCACCTCGCTCCTTTGCGCCCCTCAGTACTTCGAGAATGATTGAAGTACCCGTGTTCGGGGTATTCACTTCGTACTTCTCGTCGTCCCGCTCGGTCACGTCAACCCAGTTTCCGCCATTTTCATGGAGTGTTGTATCTGGACATCGCTGTGTTCCCAGCACTTTCCCCGGAAGGTTTTTAACTTCAATGTCTCCGAAGACCATAAAATGGTCGTAGGAAATTCCGCTTACCATTGCTGGCAGTGGCACTCCTTCCGGCCAAGCTCCCTGCGAAGCTTTAATCAGTGCTCCGAATACTGCTTCGGGAGTGACTGACCCCGTGTATGATTTGTCAGTCAGGGTTGCTTCCAAGGCATTGATGTCAGGTTGGTACGCGAATTCAGGATTCACACAGTTTTGTGCGTAGAATCTTTCCTGCTTTGCAATGAAGGTCGGCACCAGTCGGCCTACCATGCCCCACGTGGCAAATTTGCCAGTCGGGATGCCATCGATGCAGTTGTTGGCTTCAGCAGCTTGTGCTGAAACACCAAATGTCACCATGCTGATAAGCAGTAAGGTGGAAAGAAGATGCTTTCTGGTCTTCATTTACTTTACCTTTCCAATTTTTGTAACGACACACACTGTGTCGTTTGTGAGTCAGCGTAGCATTTTGTTTTTTTTTCAGCAACTTACACGGCACGTATTCTTTTATACTACATTCAGCTATGCCTAACGTGTGCGACATCAATTGATTCTCAAGTTATAATACAGATATAGTATGGATTTTTTGGTGCGTAAAAAAAAGCAGCTTCTTCTTGGGATGGTGTTGGCATTGGCTACAGTCTCTGTGCTGCTGTACGTAGCTCATTATGCTAAACCTACTGCAACACCTGATGCTTTAGCCAAAGAAGTGATGTCTTTGTGTAAAACTGCACCAGTTAAGCAAGTTTGTTACGGTCGTGAGATACCGCTCTTGATGGATAGGGGATTGTCGATGGAAGAAGCTTTTAAAGTAACTCGAATTGCCTTAGAGACTGATCCTGATTTTAACTTTTGTCACTTGCTCTCCCATACACTAGCGGAAAAAGAGGTTGCTAAAGATCCGCTTCTTTGGAAAGAGGTTGCGGCGCGAAGTCCTAATATGTGTTCAAATGGCGGAATACATGGTGCTTTTTTGGCACGATTTAAAACCGAGTCAATGGCTAGCAGCAGTAATGAATCTATTTTTTCACAGCTAGAAGGGATCTGTGAAAGTCCAGAGGAAAAAAAATTGGACGGGTTGAGTCAGGCGAGTTGCTATCACTCTCTTGGTCATTTACTGATGTATCTCACGCTTGGGGATGTTGATCGTTCAATGACAGTATGTGACTTGCTTGTGGACGCTTCGATGGGTGAGAGTAACCGTATTATGTGTTATGACGGTTCACATATGCAACTGCATGAACCTTTTGAGCCTGAAGACTTTGCATTAATCGCGGGTAAGGAAATTACCACACCAGAAGAACTTTATGATTTATGTAGCCAATATGTAGACGCGAAGCGACAAGTTTGTTTTTCTTGGGCGTGGGTACTATATCAAGATGAACTATATAACCCATCTACATCTCGCATAATATGTGAACCACTGCGTGAGTATGGTGATGAATATGACTTTTGCTTGACGTATGTATTTAACATGGCTCTTATATTAGTTTCAAACTATGATGTGTATAAAATAAACACATATTGTAGCGAGGTCCCCTTAGATATCAGAGGTAATTGTTATGCGAATGCGGCTAGTAGATTTATGACGACTGACCGTGCTTTTATTGATAGAAGTTTTAAGCTCTGTGGATTGGCTGATTCTGTTGAAAATGAGAATATTTGTTACGAGCGGATGAGAGGTTATGCCAGCTTTGTGTTTGTTCCAGACTCTCAAGAGCATACATTATTTTGTCAGCGCCTAGCAGAAGAGTCGGGAACTGGATGTTAGTTAGGAAAGTAACTGCTATACAAGTAATTTTGTTACCGTCGATATAAAATCATATGGTCAAATTCAAGCTAAACAAAACATTCATAAATTTACTGACGTGCGTATTTTTTGCGCCACTTGCGCTTTTGTTCTTTTGGTACACAGTTGAAACTTCGTTAGCGCATTCATACAGCAAGACTATCGAGAAAAATGTTATGGGTCATGTAGTAGATATTGGCTATTCTCCTGAGGTGCTATACGTTGACACCTCCGCTCTCTTCGATTTTTTACTCTTTGATGAAGCCTCAAATCAAAGGAAGGATTTTTCTGATATTTGGTTGCGGATAGAGCATGATGGAATCGTAGTGTTTGCTGGTGCTTTGGCTAAGCCATATTTTAGTGAAGCTGGTCTCTTATACCGATTTTCTGAATCAGGTACGTACACAGGTTTTATCCGCTACCAAGATGGAGATTTAGTATTGGCAAGTACAGACTTTGAATTTGTAGTTGAACCAAAAGTTGTAAGTTGGAAGGATTCAAAATTTGATTTTTATGATGTTAGTGGTGTTTTTTTATTGGGATTTTTTTTGGCTTGCCTTATTTTTTTTGGAAAAATATATAATACAGAAGATACGAAGTAGCTTTTTAAAAAATAAGAACCTCTGTGAGTATTATTTATATCCTCAGAAAAATAATCCTCGTATATTTTTGTATCTATAAAAAAAATCGTTGCAATACAAAATTTACTCCTGACATACTTGCTTGAGTTGGAAAAGGCTATTGATACAAAATTGAATCAATAAAAAGGGAGATTAGAAAAAACCTCCGCAGCCAACAAAGAAAACTTCATTATTTTTTTCTGCTTCAGTAGGGGTGTCATCTGTGTTTTTTAGATTGTCAGTTTCGCACCAGGGTTGGTAGGAGAGTGATACTGCCTTTTCCTTAATTGCGAACCATGCGAGTGTGGCTGCAACAACCAGTCCAAAAAGTAGTCCGGTAACAAGATATAAAACATTCGTTGAAGAAATGTGTAGATTCTTATGCATACGTATATTTTATAGTACCCAGCTAAAAAAGTATAGCTGTGTTGTGACAAACTGTGCCGGTGCTTTCGTCTTTCTGGTAGTATGTATGTAGTACGTCATGTGGTCACTTGAGTGCTATTATGTATGCAAACATCGTTTCTTTTTCATGATATTAAAAATTAGCAGTATTAGCGCAGCAATCTTCTTTATTTTTTTGCCGCTTCTTGCGTTTGGGCAAACTAATACTGCTTTTCCTGTTGCCATGACACTTCGTGTTGCAGATGCGATTCCTGAAGGCGGGGAAATTGTGGCACACGATGAAGTAAATGAATCGTACGTACTTTCTACTGCTGCACGTGAGGGGCAAGTGTATGGGGTGACTGCGTATCGGCCCGCATTAGTTTTTGCCACAGGGTCTGGGACGGTTCCTGTGGTGACGTCTGGTGCAACACAAGTCCGTGTCACTCTTTCAAACGGCGATATCGCACGCGGTGACTTGCTTGTGAGTTCGGACATTCGTGGTGTTGCGATGCATGCAGACATTTCAGATGATGAAGTATTTGCTATTGCACTTGAAGATTTTAGGGATGTTGGTGATGAGATTGGAATTGTCATTGCTGAAGTCGGGGTTGAAGGTGCTAGAGCGCTTCAAGAAAAGCGCCGGCAAATAGAAAAGCAAAATCCAATTTCTGGCACTCTTACTAAAGATATCAAAGATGGAGGAGGTACAGTTTCATTTATTCGAGCTGGCATCGCAACTATTATTGCGGTAGGGGGACTCTTTTTTATACTGTATAGCTTCAGGTCAACCGTCGCTAAGGGTGTCGTTTCGATTGGCCGTAACCCTCGCGCTCGGACATCCATTATGGCATTGGCATTTGGCAATATAATTTTTGCACTGGTTTTGTGTGCGGTCGCGATTTTTGTAGCGATAGGTGTTTTGATTTTACCGCTATAGTTTAGTCAATGTTGTTCATATGTGCGCTTGCCGCACGTATACAGTCACGTTACGATATTAGTTATATGAGCACTTTTTTTCTAACCATTATGTTAGCGGTGGCGATAGTTGTAATGATTATTGCCATGATTACGATGTTGCTAATGCAGATGAGAAGTTCAGCTCGTGTTAACAAACTTACCTACCCCGCATACGAATATGTGATGCGGCAGACTGAAGCGAAGGCAGAAAAAATGTTGCAGAAAGCCCAAGAAGAAGCGCGACACATCGTTGCTGCTGCAGAAAAAACAGGACAGAAGACAATACAAGAGTATACAAAAAGTGCGACTGAGACACACGGTGTGTATTTGAAGACTGTAGAAAAATTTACGAATCAGCTTAGTGAAAAACTCGAAGAAAGTTCGCACGCAAGCAGCGCACAGCTTGAAAAGCTCGCAGACGAGGCTATTGCCTCTATGTCTTCGCAGCAAAAAGTAGTGCAAGAAAAATTTTCTTCAGCGCTTGAGAGTGTAGAAAAAACCTCGTTGCAATTAGAAGGAGAGACAACTGAAGCAATTGGTGAGTTAAAAAGACACGTCACTGAAGCAAGTACGCGGCTTATTGAAAAACTTAATGCAGAAGGGAAGCAGCATACGCAGTATATCCATGAGCACTTAGAGAAGGCGGCTTCTTCTGCAGAGGAACAGATTACTGAATATCAAAAAGCACGCACTGCATTACTTGATACGCACATTGAACGATTGGTTGAAGACATAACCGCACGGGTGCTCCATAAGGAGCTGACACTTACTGATCACGCTGAGCTTGCACGGGCCGCTTTGGCGGACGCTAAAGAACATAATCTCCTCTAATGTCATGCCGGCAGTATTAGAACAAATTAGTAAAAATACCTACACTAAAATCGACTTACATCGGCGGCTAGGTTTATTGCAAGAATGCCTAGAGGAAATTTTATATCATACTACTGTAAGTCCCGAAGCTTCAACTGCAGCTGGGATTGCGTACGCTCATAAAGTTGGGGCTCCAAAAGATGTTGCGGCATTGAGTGAATGGGGTGATTTGGTTTGGGGTTTTTTTCAGTCACCTACTATGCCAGCAGTTATCAATAAGCTTAAAAAAGAAAGTGAACTCCTCCCGTCACTTGTCGTGTACTTTCCTGTTCAGTTTGATGCTGAGGCAACAAAAATTGTGAGCGTCTGGTGTAGGGAAAAAATACATCCCCTTCTGCTACTGGAAACATATGTGGATCCGTCAGTGATTGGTGGCTGTGCCTTTGTGTCCAAAGATACTCATCATGATTATTCAATCCGTCATGCGATGAAAGATAACAAAGGTGTTGTTAGTGAATTATTGGCTTCGTATGTCTAGCGTCCACAAGGAAGGCGAAGTAGGTTTTGTTGTGAAGGCGAAACGATATCTCTTAGCAATTGAGGGATTGCCTTCAGCGCGTATCAACGACATGCTTGTAGACGAACAGGGGAACAAAGCGATTGTGCGTTCGCTCGCTGACGATCATGTCTCAGTATTGGCTCTTGCGGGAAATGCTCGTCCTGGCGATAGGTATACATATCTTGAAGGCGGACACACGTATTCGTGTGGTGACCATTTGTATGGTCGCATTATTGATGCGCTAGGTACTCCAGTTGACGATAAGGGCTCGCTACCTCCTGGGAATGTCCCACTTTCGCTCGAAGTAGATGCACCAGGTATTGAGTCGCGTGTGCCTATTCATGAACAGCTTCGCACAGGGATTACGCTCGTCGACACTTTGATACCTATTGCCAAAGGACAACGTCAATTAGTATTTGGTCCTATGCATAGTGGAAAAAGTACCTTTCTCACTGAAACAATTTTAGCTCAGCAAGCTCAGGGTACTGTATGTATCTACGCAGTGATTGGCAAACCGATAGCAGGTTTGCGGAAAATTACTGACACCATTTTGGCAGATGGTGTTGATAGTAAGACGATAATTATTGCAGCTTTATCCGATGAGCCTGCGTCAGTTATTTCGCTCGCTCCTTCTGTGGCTTTTTTACTTGCTGAATATTACCAGTCACTTGGTGAGCATGTTTTGGTTGTGCTTGATGATTTAGATTCGCATGCTAAGTATTTGCGTGAGATTGCTCTTCTTGAAGGGCGGCTACCGAGTACCGAATCATACCCTGGAGATATTTTCTATCAGCACGCACACTTGATGGAACGGTCAGGACACTTTGCTGAGAGTATAGGTGGCGGTTCAATAACTGCGCTGCCGGTAATTCAAACAGACTTTAAAAATTTCTCTGATCTGATCCCGACGAACCTTATGGCATGTACTGATGGGCACTTATCTTTCATGCCGACCTTGCGTGCAGAGGGCCTCTACCCGTCTATTAGTTTGGAGCAGTCGGTTACGAGAGTGGGTCGACATTCACAGCACTCTCTTCAAAAAAAGCTGACTACCAAAATCCAAATTTTGCTTGGCTCGTATCGACAACAAAAAGAATACGCACAGTTTAGTGCAGAGCTGAGTGCACAAACAAAAGAAGTCCTTCGTCGGGGAAAAATTATTGAGACACTCTTGTTGCAGAATCCTTATGAAGGTATCCCAACAGATGTGCAGGTTGCGTTATTAGGGCTGGCATTTACAAATTTCTTCGATGGCCGAGATGGTGATTTTATAAAAGAACATCGATCAGCTTTGGCGGATGCATTGAGTGATAATCCAGAACTTACCCACTTGCGAGCGAAAGCATTTGATACTATAGAGTTAGACGCCTATCTTAAGGAGTTGGAAAAAGCACATGATATTTTAACTACAATATGTCAGCAATAAATGAATTAAGAGAAACACTCGTTCAAACACAGACAGCTTCATTTGTAACCACAATGTTGCGTGATATTAGTGCTACAAAATTGCAGTCTATTAGAGCAGAGTTTGATGCAAATCACGCGTATTTTCTTGAGCTGCATGAACTTATGGCGTTGGTCCAATCATACAGTAGACAGTATCAGAATGAACAAGGTACGACTGAAGAGAAAAAAGCGATTTACATTGCGCTTACTTCAAACAAACGATTTTACGGAACACTCAACCACCAAATTATTCACATGCTAAATGTGACACTTACAAAAAATGCTTCTGCGGATAGCATGATAATAGGACAAACAGGTAAGCAGATTGTGGAAACGTCTGAACTCACTATCGCTCCAACCTATGTTCTTTTTGAGAATGATGAGCCAACGGAAGAGGAGATGTTTAAAATCATTGGGCAGTTAGTAGACTATACCGAAATTTTCATCATACATCCAACATTTGTAAGTTCATTTATTCAGCACGCAAAAAGTACTGACCTTACTCATACTCCAGACATAGAGCCAACTCCACAAGAGCGCACCCTCGATTATCTTTTTGAACCGGAGATACCGAAGATTATTGAATTTTTTCGAACGCAGATTAGACTGGTACTCTTTAGTCGAGTTATGCTTGAAGCCAGGCTAGCTCTTACAGGTGCACGGCTGATGAAAATGCAGCGCGCACGTGAACGTGCTGAAGAATTACTTAAGGTGCAGCGAAGGACTATTCATAAAGAAATAAGTACGGTACAAAGTATGCGCCTGCTAGAAGCTTTTGCTGGGTTTCGCTCAAAAGATACATTATGAAAAATCCTGATACTAAAAAAACTTATCAACCAGTTGGTCGAGTGCGAGGTGTTCTCGGACAGATTGTCCGTGTCGACTGTGATGGTGCGTATAAGCCAGCACTTAAAGAGTTGCTTGTCGCTGCTGATGATCATACGATTAGACTTGAGGCATATGCGTATGAAGATCCAAACACACTCTTTTGTTTACTGCTTTCTGAAGTAGATTCACTGGCGCGCAATACCAAAATTCTTGGAACTGGAGATCAAATTAGAGTTCCTGTGGGGAAGGCAGTGTTGGGTAGGGTGATAGATTTGTATGGTGAGCAGATTGATGGTGGTGAACTCCTAAACCTAGACACCACCCACAGCATTTATCGAGATCAGCAGGAGACTGTAGGAAGTAAAGTGGTGCGGCCAACTGAGGTTTTGGAAACTGGCATTAAAACTATAGATTTTTTCGCACCACTATTGCGTGGAGGCAAAATGGCTTTAGTCGGTGGTGCCGGGGTTGGAAAGACCACGCTCCAAGAAGAAATTTTACGCAACGTAGTGTACGGAGGAACTGGAGTCTCAGTTTTTGCTGGAATCGGTGAGCGTATTCGTGAAGGTCATGCGCTCTGGCTTTCGCTTGCTGAACATAATGTTCTTGACAGAACAGCGTTAGTTTTTGGACATATTAATAAAAACGCCGCTGTGAGAGCTCTCACAGCGGCAACTGCGGCAACACTAGTAGAATACTTCCGTGATGAAGAAAAAAAAGATGTTCTATTTTTTGTCGATAACGTATTTCGTTTTCTGCAAGCAGGAAGTGAACTTTCAACGTTGACCGGAGAAATTCCATCAGAGTTTGGGTACCAACCAACGTTGCAGTCCGAAATTGCTCAGTTTGAAAATCGTCTATATTCAACTGAAGATGCTTCAGTAACCTCGGTGCAAACGGTATATGTTCCTGCTGATGAGTTTGGTAATCCTGCAGTGTCAGTAACCATGCCACATATGGATGCCGTGGTGATTCTTTCTCGAGATCTTACGTATGAAGGACATTATCCTGCCGTTGACCCATTTCGTTCGATGTCGTTGGCACTTAATCCAAAAGTGGTCGGGAAAGAGCACTACGAAACTGCGATTGAAGCTGTTGAGGTATTGAATAGTTATAAACAATTGGCCCGCATTGTGTCCATTGTTGGGGAAGAAGAATTGTCGGCAGACAATCAAAAACGATACCAGAGAGCCAAAAAAATTATTAATTACGTTACACAGTCGTTCATCACTACTGAAGTTGAGACTGGAAAGCCGGGAGTAACAGTTCCAAGAGAGCTTGTGGTCAGTGACATTAGAGCGATTCTTGATGGTAAGCTCGACGAGGCCAAAGCTGACAGCTTTCTTTACATTGCTGACTTAAAGACGGCTGGTTTGTTATGAGTAAAAAAATAGAACCCACAATTGCAGTCACTATTATGTCTCCTGAATCTGTGGTGTGGAAAGGAGATGCGCTTTCCCTCTCTTCTACAAATAGCGAGGGTAATTTTGACATTATTCCTGATCATGCGCGGTTCATGACGCTCGTCGAAGATGTCCCTATTATTGTTCGTGAAATTGGAGGGGAAGACACTTCATTTAAATTTGATAATGCAGTCCTTTTTTTTCAAGATAATAGTGCAAAAATTTATGTACATAAAGCATCATAAGTTGTCATTTTTTTATACTATTTAGTGCCATTTCACAAAAGACCCCGTGATATAATTTGATGGTGAACCGCTAAAATAGCAGGGAAGTTGTCTGTATTTGCGTGTGCTCACAAGCTGTAGATACATATGCGTATCGGGATAACTATTTTTAATTTCATTCTATCGGCAGGAATCATACTGGCGCTCTTTTTGGTATTCTCACTGCACGTATCCATGTCTGAAAAAGGACATGTGTCGTTGTTTCCCGTCGCACTTGCTGCCGAGCCTTCTCCGTCGCAGTCACCTTCTCTTTTTGAAAAAATTTTTAACCAAATGCAAGGCGTCTTTTCTTTCACTGCACAGGCGATACAGGCGGTTCTCGAAGTCGACCCAAAAACTTTTGTAAATGACATTGGTCCAGCAATCCAGGATCCTGTTGTTACATTGGGCGGCGATTTTGGGATTTCAGGAAATGTTTTTGTGCCGCAAAAACCTGACCTCACAACAGGCTCACTCATCATGAATGTGCCCTTCATGTCTACAAATAATTTTATGATTGAAGGGAGTACCAGACTTGAAGAAACAACCGTTAACCAATTGTTGACGGTTGTAGGCAGGGCTGACCTTTCCAGTCTGCGCGTCAAAAATAATACACAACTTCAAACACTTGATGTTGCAGGCAAATCATTGCTCTCATCTGTAGAGATTTCAAATACTGCGACTGTAGGGGGCTCCCTCTCTGCTTTTGGGGGGATTGTGACTGATGGTGCAGATATAGATTTAGGTGAAGGTAACGTGTTCGCCTCAAATGTTGTAAATGAGCTAGTCGCCGGAAAAAATATTACGATAACCGGCACCCCTAACGCGCCAATAATTTCTGCAAAAGTAAGTGGCGGTGGCGGAAGTAATGACACACTTGCTTCAGCTCGAGCTCGTGCAGGGTGTGCTGAGTGTGTCACTGATTCAGATATTGTGTCGACACTTACCATTTCCGGAGGTCTTATAAATAATACTTCCATAGGGTTGACCACTGCAGCCGCCGCCGCATTTACTAATGTCTCCATTGGGACGTCACTGGCCACTAGTACACTGACAGTAAATGGAACCATTGACTTAAATGGGCAGCTTGCTGTCACTGGCGGTGCGACTTCAACTTTTGATGGAAATATTAATGTAACGAATGGATGTGTGGCGGTTAATGGGATTTGTCTCGGAGGAGGTGTGTCATCACTTAATGATCTGAGTGATGTTACTTTGGGGACAACGACTGATGGAGATTTGCTTGTTTTTAATGGAACAAGGTGGGTGAATAGTTCAACCACGGGATTGGGTCTCAGTACTGCAACATTCTTGGGTCTTACTGACACACCTTCAACATTTGCAACCAGTGCAATTCCCTATGTAAATACAGGTTCTACAGCCCTTGTACAGTCAACTGACTTTGTTTTTGATGGTACAAACCTAGGAATTGGCACAAGTACCCCATCGGCACGTTTGACTGTGGATGGATCAACAAAACTCGATGGCACACTTTCGTTACTTGGAAATGCACTTTTTTCTCAACAGCTTGAAGTGACTGGAACTTCAACTTTAACAGGGCTTCTTTCAGTGACAAATGCAGCTACATTTTCAAGCTCTCTTAATGTGACGGGAAGCACAACCCTTTCTGGAGGACTTTCAACAGCTGGTGATGCGGCATTTGCAAATAATCTTTCTGTAAGTGGAAACACAACCTTGGGTAACAACTTGAGTGTTGACGGTGTTGCGAGTGTGCTTAATGGTTCAGCAGTACGTTGGTATGATGCGGACAGTAGTAACTACGTTGCCCTCAAAGCATCTACAACACTTACTGGAAATATCACGTGGACATTACCTACTGCAGATGGTGGTTCTGACGAGGTGTTAGTTACTGATGGTTCGGGGAGGCTTCGTTTCGAGCCAGTAAGTGCGCTTGGAGGTAGCATAACTAAATATATAGATTTAGATGATACTCCTTCATCTTTTGCAGCAGGTACTATCCCGTTTGTAAATGCATCGGGCACAGCATTGTTGCACTCTTCGTTGCTTAAGTATGACGGTAGCTATTTCGGCATTGGTTCAACAGTAGCAACCGCTGAGCTTTCGGTGGATGGTTCAGTTAACTTTGTGGCTGGCGATGGCTCAATAGATTTTGTGTTTGATGATACTTCAAAATTTATAGGTATAGGTACAGATAGTCCGACTTCCAAACTTACTCTAATGCAAGGATCTCTTGTCCAGATCGGTGGTTCAGCAAGTGATTTATACAGTCCGTCACTTCTTAAAACTACGACAGTAGATGATCGTGCGACTGCTGTCGAAGTATATGGAAAATACGCGTATGTCACAAGTAAAAGTGTCGGCGATGATTTTCAAATTTTTGATATAACTAGTCCGACAAATCCTTCTGAAGTTGGTGCAGTCAACCTCCCAGATAATGCAAATGGGATGGCCATTGATGGACACTATGCATACGTCGTGACTGCGTTTTCAGGCAATGATTTCCATGTTATCGATATATCCGACCCGGCAAATCCAGTCGAAGTTGATTCCTTAAATTTTTCAGCATCTGCAAACGCAGTTGTTGTTGATGGAAAGTATGCGTATGTAGGAACTGATGCGGGCTCTGAAAATGTACAAATTATTGATGTTTCAGATCCGACAGCGGTTACGGTAATCGGCTCTTCAACGCTCCCTTCTAGCGTACGTGATATTACCGTTAAGGATGGCTATGCTTATGCTGTTACCGAAATATCTGGCGATGATTTCCATGTTATCGATATATCCGACCCGGCAAATCCATCTATTGTAGATTCTCTCAATTTGTCTGATACTGCGGATGCTGTAGAAATTGCAGGTGTGTATGCATATGTTGGAACGTATTCTTCTGGTAATGATATACATGTTATTGACATTAGTGATCCATCGAATATAAGTGAATCAACGAGTATCGATTTGGGGACTGGTGTAAGTGTTACAGACATTCATATTTCGGGTAGCTTGATGTATGTGGTGAGTTTAAGTGCAGGGCAAGATATTCAGGTGATTGATATATCTTCCCCTGCAAGTCCTGTAAATATTGGTGGCGTCGATCTTGGTAGTGGTGACGTCCTCGGGGTTTCTATGGTAGGTAAAAATGCCTATGTTGTCTCAGCTGCAGGGATGGGAATTGTAGATGTTTCAGGTGCATCATTGCAGTCAGTCTACACAAATTCATTACAAACTGGAGATTTGATGGTTACTGGTGATACAAATTTCATGAAAAGAGTCGCGGTAGCAGGAGAGATGTTTGCAGCCTCGGGAATTCGAAGTGGTGGACTACTGCGGGTTTACGGTGATGGTAATTCTTATATAACAAATACGCTAAGTGTTGGCACCACCTCTTCTTCCTCAGCAGCATTAACTGTGGACGGAGTTATACAGTCCACCGATTTACTGGGTGGTCCAGTTAATCTTACGACGGATGCAAATGGAAATATTATCCGGGAGCCTTCTGATGTCCGACTGAAGGAAAATGTTGTAACCATAGAGGATGCGCTTGCTAGTGTCCTTCAACTTCGTGGCGTTCGTTACGAATGGAAAGATAAGGAACGTTTTGGTTCGGAAGCTGAAATTGGTTTTATTGCTCAAGAAGTGGACATGGTACTTCCTGAGATTGTTCGTAAAGGTGGTGATTATTGGTCAATTAACACGAGAAATATTCTTGCAGTTGTTGTTGAAGGAATGAAGGAGATGTGGGCAATATTGCAGGGTACACAGGCTGACATTGATACATTGCGTCTTCAGGTTGAGGAGCTTGAATATTTGCGAGAGCGTGTAGATACGCTCGAGTTACAATTTACCGACACTACCGACACTACCGACACTACCGACACTACCGACACTACCGACACTACCGACACTACCGACACTACCGACACTACCGACACTACCGACGACGGACAGATCATGGACTTAAGTGTAGGAACTGATGGGTCAGATGAAACGGCGACTTCATCAGACTTAGTACAGGATGATCAAAATACTGAGATGTCTGAGATAGTAGATGAAAATGAAATCCCCCTGGAAACTTCAGACGATGGAGCAACTCAAGAAGATAAAACTGATGGTGAGGAAGAAATTGTGGGTAATGAAGGTGTGTTGAATTAAAGTCTCCAAATCTTTATCCCCAAGTATAAACATTATAAAGCAAACTTAGGTGGCACTGAAGGGTATAATTTACTAACACTTATATAAATAAAGTAAGAATAAAACATGTACGACTTAACAAAACAAAATCCAATAATCTCAGCTGTTGCTGCGACACTGGTGACAACTATTATGGCATCGGTAATGTATTTACTCTTTGAGCCAACATCAATCTTTGCGGCAGATGATACAAACACCTTCACTGTTACACAAAATATAGGTGCCGAAATTGCATTCTCTACCAGTCAAAATGATCTGACTATGAGTAACTCCATCGGAGGTGCTACAGGTGGTGAAGCGTCATCAACTGCGTTAGTCGCAGTGACTTCAAACGATTCTACAGGTTATACTATCCAGATAAAATTTTCAGAGGCTGTGGCAATGAATCATTCAGGAGGTCTTGATACAATTGAAAATTACGGAACTACCACGCCAGATGCAACTATGAATCTGGGATCAAATCTTAGTGGCTTTGCATACTCAGTATCTTCAACAAATGCTGTGAGTGCATTCGATAGTTGTGGAGGAGGAGACAGTGTTGATGAATGTTTCATGATGCATGGTACCCCTACAAGTGATTACACCATCGTAGACAGCACCGCGGTTGCAGTAGCCGAAAAAACTCGTGTTGGCTTTAAAGTTATTGTTGCGCCAGACTCAGGTCTTGTAAATGGTGATTACATAGCTACAACTACATTAACCGCTTCAACTAAAGTCTAATATTGAAGAACGTACATCTCCAATAATTATTCTTAGACCCAATAATCCTTCTGATCGTCAGCGCTTAGTTGCATATACCAACATTAGTTGTGTATACTGTAAAAACTAATGTTGTTCTAATCAATATGCTTAATCGAACACTACAAAACGCACTATCAGGATTTATTGCAATAATACTCATCGTATTTCCGGTGAGTGTTTTTGCGCAGTCAGCCTCGTCTACAACAGAGGGTGATGTTATTGCGGAGGAATCTGTTGAGGATGTAGAGACAACTTCAGCGGATATAGAAAATATTGTAATCGAGCCAGCCAAAGTAGTGGGCATCTATGACAATTATAAGCGCGAGAAATTACCTGATTCCAACAAAGAGTTTAATGACTTTGTTGTTGGGCCTGGATATTTTGCTCTTCAAGTGTCTCCTGGTGAAAGTAAGACGGTACTGCTGAAAATTTCAAATCGTATCGGTGACCGCAAATTATTTCAGCTCACTACTGAAGACATCACTAATGAAGGTTCTTCAGGTGGCGTAAGCTTCCTGGGTGACGATATTGGACCGTATACGCTTAAGGACTACATTTCTGTTCCGTATGAGCGTTTTTATTTGGACAACAATAAGCGTGTAGTCGTTCCCGTCACGATTTCAATTCCTCCTGATGCGGAGCCCGGTGGATTCTACGGATCAATTTTGACTCAGATTGTAACCGAATCTCAAGAAAAAGGAGGTACAGACGTCGCGCCAACTGCTCCTTTGATAAGTAGAATCGGAACACTTTTCTTTGTAACTACTTCTGGAGAGATTGAACGTTCTGGTTCTCTTGTTGATTTCACAACAATTCCTGACAAGTCAATATATTTTAATGGACCAATAGATATGGGGATTGTTTTCGAAAACACTGGTTCCGTCCACTTTAACCCTTATGGAACAATCACTATTACTAATATTTTAGGTGGAAACGTTGGTCAGGTAGAGCTCGACCCTTGGTTTGTTATGCCAAATTCGTTGCGTACAAAAGAGCTGTCATGGAATCGTGAGTTTTTGTTTGGACGTTACTCTGTCGATGCTGAAATTTATCTCGGATATGATGACGTTGTGGAAACGAGAACACTTGTCTTCTGGGTCCTCCCCTGGAAGTTGATAACGGTTGTATTTGCTGGACTTTTTATTTTCTTTCTCGTAATTCGTTTCTTCGTTACACGTTTTGAGTTTAAGCGTAAATAAGGATCTGTTATGTATGGATATCTGTCCACCCCATTTGTACTTTCGGTCCTTCTAACTCCTCTGTTGTTGCTTTCAATAGATTTGGCGACTGCACAAGTGATGACAAGTAATAGTTATCAAATACAAACCGACAGCGTTAATGTCGGTGGTGGTTTGTCATCGTCTCCAAATTATTCACTAGAGTCTACGGCTGGAGAAATTGCAAGTGGAATTTCAAGTAGTGATTCGTACACAGTCCGTGCTGGATATCAACAAATGCTTGATTCCTATATCGCCTTGTCAGCAAGTGGTGATGTTTCTTTGTCTCCGTCAATTCCGGGTGTTTCAGGTGGTATTGCAACAGGAACTGCGGCCGTTACAGTTATAACTGATAATTCCGGAGGTTATCAGCTTACTATTCAGTCTGAAACTAGTCCTGCCATGCAAAGTGGAGCTTATACAATTTCTGACTATACACCAGCAGGCGCAAACCCAGATTTCAATTTTACAACTTCTGCCGCCGACGCCCATTTTGGCTTTTCTCCTGAAGGAGCTGATGTTTCAAAGCGTTATCTTGATTCTGGGGGTAGCTGTAATCATTTGGCTGGCTCTGATACAGTAGATTCATGTTGGGATGGACTTTCTACGTCGCCAAAAACTATAGCAAATAGTTCGGCTTCAAATCACCCTTTTGGGACGGGTACTAATATTAAGTTCCGTGTAGGTGTTGGAGGTTCTGTAGTGCAACCAGCTGGCGATTATGTTGCCACTACCACCATTACTGTGTCCACACTATGATTGCACTTTGTAGGCGTTATCATATATTGGGCATAATTATACTTTTTTTCCTAGCACCGCTTTTGGCTAGTGCACAATCGGGTAGTAATTCTTTTACGGTGAAGCAATTAATTGGAAACGACACAACACCGCCATCTGTTCCGTCACTTTTGTCTGCTATTCCGATCGCACAAACACAAATTGATATTTCGTGGAGTGCTTCTACTGACAATTACATCTTGAGTGGGTATAAAGTGTTTCGTGACACTATCCAAATCGCAACGACAACACTTACGACATATTCCGATTCGAGTTTGACAGCAAGTACGACGTACTCGTATTTCGTACAGGCATTCGATATTTCATTTAACATCTCTACTTCCTCAAATATAATTGCAACTACTAAATTTCCAATAACACCGACCTCTACACCAACAACAACCCCGTCAGCGCCCTCCACGTCAGTTGGTGGCAATAATCCGCGTATAGACCTTATATCATTTTCAATCACTCCTTCGATGCATAGTGCTGAGATAAGTTGGGAGACATCACGCTATGCGCAGTTTGATATGCATTGGGGCAGGTCTACTTCGTACGAGCTTGGTTTCGTTACTACTAATGTATTTAAGCGTGAAAATATTACCGCCATCTCAGATTTACAGCCAGGAACCGTGTATGAGTACCAACTTGTCGCACACGATAGAAATGGCAAATCATTTGTGCTTAAAGAGGGATACTTCACCACACTTGATGCTCCAGACACAAAAGCTCCTGCAAACGTATCAAATCTGAAAGCTGAAGCCATTGGAGATGATGTGCGTCTTACGTGGGACAATCCTGCGGATAGTGACTTTGCCTATGTGCGTGTCGTTCGGAATTATCTTTTTTATCCGACTGGTGTATACGACGGTTATCCAGTGTATCAAAATGGTGGAACATCGTTTTTTGATACAGGTATATTAGGAGATAAGAATACTCAATATTATACGGTCTTTAGTTATGATGCCAATGGAAATATTTCATCAGGCGCCATTGTGAAGGTTCAAAAAAATACTCTACCGACTGGGGACGTTTTGGTTCCAAGTGCTTCATCTACGTTGGATATGGATTTTAGTGAAGTTGAGTTGATTCAAAATGATGTGCGCGTCGAGCCAACAGCAGTGAGTAATGATGCTCCTGTTACATTCAGAGTTGCGTATGATAAATTGCCAGAACATCTGAAAGCGATAATTGTAACCCTCCAACACCCTGAAGATATTACTCTTTCATTTTCTTTTTTACTTAAAGTTAATAAAGATAAAACATATTATGAAGCAGTTGTTGATTCGTTAAGGGTAGTAGGTCGCTATCAGTCAACTTTTTCAGTTTTTGATTATCAAACCCAAGAATTGTTTAGCTTATTTGGCGCTATTGATGTACACCAGAAACAACCAACTAAAAATCTGCTTGGAATACCACTTTTGATGGGTGGCGAGCCGTCCCTCCCATATACTTTCTTCTTTAGTATTTCTTTGCTACTCCTCTTGCTTCTGTATTTAATTTATCGAGCATGTAAGTATCATATCTTTAGCAAAGATTATTTCACTGCACATCCTAAAGCCAGAAAAATAACTTCGTTGCTATTATTTATTTTTGTTGGGAGTGTGTGGCTGCGTTTATTGTATGCACTTGCCTATGTTTGGTTTGTAACCAAGAAACCTTTCAATACCTCGCTGTTCTCTGCACTTGTTGATTCGGGCCATCTAACATTAGTAGCTGCTGTTATTTTTGCAGTATGTGTCATTGTGAGTACGTACATTATCTTTTTTATTAAGGAAAAATAAATTCAATTGAGGATAAACTCCTGTACGGTTCTTCAAACAAATCGTATAGTGTACGTAGTTTTACTCATAATGTATTTTTCACATGGCAAGAGTTGCAATTAATGGCTTCGGTAGAATTGGACGTACTTTCTTTAAAATGGCACATGGTCATCCAGATTTTGATATTGTAGCGATAAATGATTTGGGTGACATTAACAATCTGGCATACCTACTTAAATATGACACTGCATATGGGAGGGGGTCAGAAAATATTGAAGTGAAGGAAGGGGTGCTTGTGGTGGATGGGAAGCAAATTGATTTTGTGCAGGAACGTGATCCAAAAGCACTTCCGTGGGGAGAGAAGGGAATTGATATAGTGATTGAGGCAACAGGCTTTTTTGCAAGCTATGAGTTGTCAAAACAACATCTTGATGCTGGCGCAAAGCGCGTCATTATTTCCGGTCCCGTAAAGGATGATCCTTCTAAAGCGGGAGTCACTGGTGCAACGGTTTTGATGGGAGTTAATGACGCAGCACTCTCAAGTTGTAACATTAGTTCAAATGCCTCGTGTACAACCAATGCCACAAGTCCACTTATCGCGATTCTTAAAGAGGCGATTGGTATAGATAAAGCAATCCTAAATACGGTACATGCATATACCTCAACGCAGTCTCTCGTGGATGGTCCAAGTAAAGATTTTAGAAAGGGAAGAGCAGCAGCGCAAAACATCATCCCCACATCAACAGGTGCTGCAGTAGCGACAACTATGGCACACACAGAACTCTCTGGTAAATTTGATGGCATCTCAATTCGTGTACCAGTTCCTGTAGGTTCTATTGTGGATGTTACTTTTATCGCTTCACGAGACACGACAGTTGAGGAGGTTAATGAAGCACTTACAAATGCAGTCGCTACGGATACATGGAAGAACTTATTTGCAGTGACTGAAGAGCCTCTCGTGTCCTCTGACATAATTGGTGCACGCTATGCAGGTATTGCGGATCTTTCTTTGACACGTGTAGTTGATGGAAATCTCGTTAAGGTTCTTGCCTGGTATGACAATGAAACAAGTTACACACATACACTCGTTGAACACACTGCCGCAGTAGCGCGTTTCTTTAATGCTAAAACATAAATTACTATGACCATTCATCTTGCAACAGATCATGCTGGGTTCGAGCTTAAGAACTCAGTTAGTGAGTGGTTGAAGAGTGAAGGGTATACAGTTGTAGATCACGGAAGTCATGTTTATGATAAGCATGACGATTTTCCTGATTTTATTTATCTGGCTGTTCGTGCGGTAGCAGTAAAACCAAAACATGACCTCGGGATAATTTTTGGTGGTTCAGGACAAGGAGAAGCGATGCTTGCAAATAGATTTTCAGGCATTCGAGCTGCTGTGTATTATGGAGGTCCAGAAGAAATCGTAACGCTTTCACGTGAACATAATGACGCAAATGTACTTTCTATAGGCGCCCGATTTGTTGATGAAAAAAATGCTAAAAAAATGATCTGGAAGTGGCTGCATACTGAAGTTCGTGCTGAAAAAAAATATGCACGAAGGAATACAAAAATTAGTGATATTACTAAAAAAGTATCAGATTTTTTTGCAAAAGATATTCGATGATTATATGAAGTACTCTTTGCTCCCATCACTCCCGGCTACGTCATTCCAACAGATTTTAGACTTAACTGAAAAATTAAAAGATACGATTAGTGCTTTTCAAGTTGATATTGTTGATGGAGTATTTGCGCCCCACAGAGCATGGCCGTTTACAGAATCTGATGTTTTGTCTGAATGGCAAAAGCTGTCTGAACTCGTTGCGCACTTTGAAATTGAAATTGATTGCATGGTCCAAAAACCTGAGCAGTATCTTGATATTTTTTCTTCGCTTAAAGTATCACGAGTTATCATTCATATTGGGAGCACTGATTGTTATGGTCACTGCATACGACATGCACGAGCACACGGATATAAAGTTGGATTTGCATTTACAAATGATGTCCCACTAAGCTTTATGTATCCGTACATAGAATTGATTGATTTCGTACAAATTATGGGGATTAAAAATATCGGGCAACAAGGCCAACCGTTCGATGAACAAACACTGGTAACAGCCAAAAAATTGCGTGATGCGTATCCTAATCTTGAGATTGCAGTCGATGGAGGAGTGAATGAAGAAACTATAATTCATCTCAAAAAAGCAGGAGTAAATCGATTTGCCCCAGGTTCAGTAATTAGTGGAGCCGCCGACCCCGTGGTTGCCTATAAACATCTAGTTTCTCTCATTACGTAAGTAACACGGTATACTACGTACAGTATGCATTATCTTTCGACTGAAGAAATACGAAAACTCGAAAAAAAAGCGAATGAAATTCGTCAGAGCATTATTGAGATGCTTGTTGCGGCTGGGAGTGGACATACTGCTGGACCACTAGACATGGCTGATGTTTTCACGCTTTTGTATTTTAGTGTGATGCAGCATGATCCAAAAAATCCAGACTGGATGGATAGAGACAGACTCGTTCTTTCTGCTGGTCACATATGTCCAGTGCTTTATGCCACGTTAGCTCATGTTGGATACTTTGAGATTGAGGAGCTTCTGACACTCAGAAAGTTTGGTTCTCGTCTTCAAGGTCATCCACACCGTGGCACGCTTCCAGGAATCGAAACTAGTTCCGGGCCTCTCGGCAGTGGACTTTCGCAGGCTGTCGGCATGGCTATCGCAGAGCGCATGAATAATCCGTACACTTCAAAATTTATATACTGTATTACGGGTGACGGTGAACTTCAGGAGGGGCAAATCTGGGAAGCCGCAATGCATGCAGGGAAAGAGGAGTTGCATAACTTAATCGTGATAGTTGACCGCAATGGTATTCAGATTGATGGAGATACAAAAGATGTAATGCCACTTGAGCCGTTGCGCGACAAGTTTGAAGCTTTTAATTTCGACGTACAAGAAGTTGATGGACACAATATGCGTAGCATCAATGATGCGATAGGGAAGGCTCAGTCAGTGTATGGTCAACCGTCGGTCATTATTGCTCACACCATCGCATCTAAAGGTGTTGATGTGTTTGAGCGTGATTTCAGGTGGCATGGTAATCCTCCAGGTAAAGGTCCCGAAGATCGGGTTCCTAAAACTGAACAAGCAAAGGTTGCACTTGAAAAACTTAGGACACTTAATGGCATGATAACTCCATCTGATACATAAGTATGTTTGCAGAACACTTAGACAAAAAAATATGCACATCAGAGGTTGACTTGGTGCCGAATCGAAACGGATACGGAGACGGTCTTAAAAACGCTGGTGAAATAAATGAAGCGGTTGTTGCGCTGTCGGCTGATCTCGTTGGTTCAACGCGTACTGACACATTTGCAAATGCCTTCCCAGAAAGGTTCGTACAAGTTGGCGTCGCTGAGCAGTCGATGGTGTCAGTTGCGTCTGGGATGGCTGCTATGGGTAAAATTCCATTTTGTGCATCGTATGCAATGTTTAGTCCGGGACGTAGCTGGGAACAGGTTCGAACAACAATTGCGTATAACAATGCAAATGTCAAAATTATTGGCGCTCATGCTGGAGTATCAGTTGGGCCAGACGGGGCGACACATCAAGCTATTGAAGATATCGCTATTATGCGTGTTGTTCCAAATATGGTAGTTATCGCACCTGCTGATGTACATCAAGCAAAAAAAGCTGTGTTGGCTGCCGCAGAGTATGTGGGTCCAGTGTACATTCGAATTGCGCGTGAAAAAACTGCGGTAGTTACGACTGAAGATTCTCCATTTGAAATTGGGAAAGCTTACACATATCTCTATAAAGATAACGCACATAAAAAAACAGTAGGAATAATTGTCACCGGGACGCTTGTGCATGCAGCACTTGAGGCTGGAAAGTATTTAAATGAAAATGGCATTGGTGTCTCAGTACTCTGCATGCCGACAATCAAGCCACTAGATACTGCTGCCCTCGATACATTTGGCACTGAACACGATGTCATTGTGACGCTTGAGGAGCATCAGGTCGCTGGTGGCCTTGGCGGAGCTATCGCAGAGTATTACGGTGAGACAAATCCAAAGCACGTTGTGCGCATGGGTATACAGGATGTGTTTGGCCAGTCTGGGGAACCAGATGAGCTTATTGCGTATTACGGATTAGATACAAAAGCTGTTATTTCAAAAATTGAATCTCTGACTGATTTGTAGGAATGAAAAAGTACGATGTCTGAAGAAGTAAATAAATTTTATAAAACCATCGAAGTTACTCGATGGTTTTTATGATACGTGTGGAGAGAGTTGGCAGTGCTTTGTGTAAAATATATTTTATATCTTCATTGCTTTGTATTCTTCTGGAGCATCTTCAAAAAACTTCACAAGCTGCTCTCTCGTAAGTAGTCCTTTTTGTGCACCGATGTGTTGTACCACAGACATTGAGTTGATTGGTCCCCACGAAAGTGCTTCAGCAGGTGTCATTCCTAAAGCTATTGCTGTAGTAAATGTTGATGAGAAGGAGTCCCCAGCTCCTGTTCGATCTACTGGGGGTGCTGGGTCTGGATACATAGGCATGTGCCACGCTTGGTCGTCTCCATCAACAACATACGCACCATACGGACCGTCAGTTATAACCGGCATTTTTGGTCCGAGCTCTTTGAACTTACGGATGAGTGTGGGTATGTCTTGTTCGGTCGTATTGAGGATTTTTTGAGCTTCTTCTTTGTTGCAGAAAAATATTTCAGTAACTTCGTAGAGTTCTTTTAGTTTTTCCGCTCCAAGATTAATTTGGAATGTTCCTGGTTGGAATACAAGTTTTGTCTCTGGGTTCTGTGTTACATATTTTGCAATTTCAAAATGAAAATCAAGACCGTGTTCACCGATTGATGAGAAGTAGATAAAGCGTGGTGGTACTTCAAAATTTGGAAGTACATACGGATACTTTTCGTGATTTATAAGAATTGTTCGTTCAGGGCCGTATCTCAACACATAGTGGTAATTTGTTTTTTTACCTTCATGCACTTTTACAAAATCGGTATGCACACCTTCAGTTCGTAGGGCAGCAAGACAGTCTGAACCATTTCGGTCGTGTCCGACATTGGTTACTAGTGCTGTTTCCAGACCCAGTCTGTGAGCTGATACAGCAGCGTTTGGAGAGTTCCCTACGGCGTAGACAACGGTAACGTCATCGTAGGGTAATTTACTACCAAATGGCATCTGTAGTGTTTTGCGTCCTGTATCAAGATCGACCGATACATCAGCCTGGTCTTTATTTAACTCAATAAAAGCGTCAACGACGATATCTCCTATAGCGACAAAATCATATTGTTGTGACATGTGCTAATAGTATACCTTAGATGCCCTCCTCAGTTTAGTGAGTCTTGAGGATTGAGATTTATAAAGTTTATGCTATAGTCTTGCCCATATGATAGTAAAACTAGAAGTTAAAAAAAGAGAACAGTCAGCAGCTGTAGTACGTGAAGGTGGTCGTATCCCAGCAGTGGTATATGGTCCTAAGCAGGAACCTGTTTCGATTACACTTGATGGACTAACATTTGAGAAAACATTGCATACAGCAGGTGAGTCAACGATTCTTACACTTGTAGGTCTTGATGAAGAGATTGAGGCGCTTATACAAGACGTTGCGTTTAATGCAGCGAAAGGTGGTGTCGATCACGTTGATTTTTATGCAATTGAAAGAGGTAAAGAGCTTACGACAGATGTAGCAATTGAATTTATTGGTGAGGCACCAGTTACGAAATCAGGAGCATCTGTCACAAAGGCAGTTCATGAGCTTGAAGTGACTTGTCGTCCGTCAGATTTGCCTGCACATATCGCTGTCGACATCTCAGTACTTGTGGATGAAGCATCACAGATTAAGTTGTCTGATATTTCGGTACCAAACGGAGTTACATTTACGGCAGACCTAGAGACCGTTATTGCTACAGTTTCAGCTGCGCGTGAAGAGGAGCCTGAAGAAACGCCTGAAGAGTCATCTGAAGCTGCAGACATAAGCAGTATTGAGGTTGAAAAGAAAGGTAAGGCAGAAGAGGAGTCAGAAAAGGAATAATATCAATCGTCATAAAAAATACATGCAGCATCAAGGCTGCATGTATTTTTTTATCACATGGTATAATCGAGGGAACATGCGAACAGGTACAGTTTTTTTTATGTTCATTTTGCTTTTGGCGCCGGTTTTCCTGCATGCTGAGACGGATGAAGAAAGAAAAAAAAGGATTGAGGGTATGCTTATGCAAGTAGAGAAGCAGATTTTTCAATCAAAAATTCTTGTAGAGAACAAACAGCAAGAGCGTCAGTCTCTTGAGCGAGATTTAGATATCATCGACGAGGAAATTAACAAAGCGCAACTTGGAATCCAAGCTCGCTCACTTGCTATTGAGCAATTGAATGATCAGATTGGTGATAAGGAAGAAGTCATCATTATTCTCATCAGTCGTCTTGAAAAACAACGTAAGTCACTTGCAGAGCTTATTAGACAAACACAAGCAGTCGACGACTATTCTCTTGTCGAGGTTATGTTAAGTAATCAAAATTTTTCTGAATTCTTTACAGATGTAGAAAGTTTTCGAGCGGTCAAACAGTCGTTAACTGACTCACTTGAAATTCTGACTGAAATAAAAAACGACACGCACATGCAGAAAATGACACTTGAGGAAAAACAAGTTTCGGAGGCGAGACTCAAAGAATTGCAAGAGTTGGAAAAGAAAGAGATTCAAATTAAAGAAGCACAAAAAGCAAACATCCTTGATGTCACCAAAGGTGAGGAGGCTATTTATAAAGAACTTCTTGATTCACAACAAAAAACTGCATCCCAACTTCGTAATCAATTATTCCAACTGCTTGGAGGAAGTACTGCAATTCAGTTTACTGAGGCCGTTCAGTTGGCGCAGTTTGCAGGATCAAAGACGGGTGTGAGTCCAGCATTGATACTTGCGATCCTAGAACAGGAGTCAAATTTTGGAAATCATATAGGCTCATGTCTTGTTGGGGATATCCGGGCAGGTAAGTCAGTGATGCACCCTGATCGCGATGCACCTGTGTTCATGGCGATTGCAGAAGTTTTGGGATTTGACGCTGCTACACAGAAGGTGTCATGTCCAATTCTTCGGGCTGACGGTTCTCGAATCGGATGGGGAGGAGCTATGGGTCCTCTCCAGTTTATTCCGTCGACATGGGCTATCTACGGCGGCATTGTAAAGAATGGAGCTGGGTACACATACATACAGTCCAATGATGCGATTCGTAGTTTGACGGGTGGTTCAGCTCCTGCGAACCCTTTCAATAAGCAGGATGCGTTCATGGCTTCCGCATTGTTGCTTCGTGACAACGGTGCAAGTGGCTCCTTTACTGCAGATCGACTTGCGGCACTTAGGTATTATGCTGGATGGGGAGGTGCCCTTAGGGTTGAAAATCAGTTTTATGGAGATCAAGTTATGACCCGCAAAGCACGGCTTGAAAATGAGATTAAGATTCTTCAGGCAGGTTAATGTGATTGGTCACTTGTCAAACAAGTAAATTTTGTTATAGTACTGCGCATGAAAACAGACACACATCCAGAAAATCACCGTCAAGTGATATTTCATGATAACTCCAGTGGAGCACGGTTTTTGGTGTATTCTACGATTGACACTGAGAACACAGACAAGTGGGAAGATGGAAAAGAATATCCAATTACCCACGTAGATGTTTCAAGTGCTTCACATCCGTTTTACACAGGACAAGAGAAAGTGATGGACACTGCAGGACGAGTAGAACGATTCAAAGCGCGAGCAGGAAAAGTATCTGACAGAAAGAAGAAGGTGTAACTACTGAAACTGCCATACTGCTACCTCGAGGGGTACGGTATGGCAGTTTTCTGTTATCCTGTATATACCTATGGAACAAAATGAAGAAAAACTAAAAGAATTCCGAGAGAATCACAAGACTCAATTTTTAGCGTCACAGTATGATGCTCTTTCGGTGAAGCTTGCTGAAGCTTGTTCCCTCATAGAGACTGAACCTGAAATGGCTGAACTTGCAAGAGAAGAGGTTTCTGAAATTGAGGCACAGCTCACAATCCAGTTTACTGAGATGGATAAAATTATTGAATCTTCAAAAGTAGAAGAAGCAAAGCCTTACGGTGTCGTGCTTGAGGTGCGTGCAGGGGCGGGTGGCGACGAGGCTGCTCTCTTTGCAGAAGAGCTTGCTGGGATGTATATCAAATATGCTGAAAACCAAGGTTGGCAGCGTTCGATTCCTTCTGTGTCAGCGTCAGCTGGCGGAGGCTATAAGGAGGCCTCTTTTGAAATCATTTCACCAAAAGTATATGACGCACTCCGGTATGAGACAGGTGTTCATCGTGTGCAACGGGTTCCTGTGACTGAGAAGGCTGGACGTACACACACCTCAACTGCATCGGTCGCAGTGCTCCCTATGCGCAAGAAGCCAACAGTTGAAATTAATCCCGGCGATATCGAACTTGAATTTTCCCGCTCGGGTGGGGCAGGTGGGCAAAATGTTAACAAAGTAGAGACAGCTGTGCGCTTGGTGCATACGCCGACAGGAGTTGATGTGCGGTGTGAGTCTGAACGATCGCAACTTAAAAACCGCGAAAAGGCAATGACAATGCTTACTGCAAAGCTTGAGATGCTCCATGAAGAAGAGGAAGCACGGAAGCATGCAGCAGTCAGAAAAAATCAGATAGGCACCGGAGACAGATCAGAAAAAATCCGTACGTATAACTTTCCACAAAATCGCATCACAGACCATCGTATTAAAGAATCTTGGTACAATGTTGAACAAGTTATGTCAGGTCAGCTCGATGCCATCATTGAAGCAATCCATGAAGCTGCAGCAGGGGATGTTATCCCTGGGACTACTCTAGAAGAATAAAAAAAAGGCCGCACTCGTAGAGTGCGGCCGTGCCATTTCTCTTGAACTTGAGTTACTTCAGAAAAATGCATTCAGTGGTGTCAAAAAAGAATTCCAATCAAAAAGGCTCCAGCGAGCAATGCGAGCAAAAGTGGCCATAGAAAGAAGGCGATACACACCTTCATTCCCCAAAAATACAAACCTGATCCAAAAGCATGTTTCGCTCGAGCTTCATAGTGCTCAAGGTTGTTGTACTCATAGGTAACTTGGCACCCGACAATCGTGGTTGTCCGACATATCATTTGGAGATGTTTTTTTCGTTTTTCAAGTCCGCCAGGTGAAAACCAAAGCGTCTCTTCCCAGAAATATCTGAGCACCCACCACGTACCTTTATGAGCTCTGGAACCTCCGTTAAGAAAGGTTTCAAACGCATAAAAGCAATACCATACGATAAAACCAGCGATTGCATACAGCGTGATTGCGAAGCTTTTTCCTGACAGGCTAGCATTTGACCAAAATTCAATGAGTTGAGTCATGTCTGTCTCCTGTTGTTTCTTTCTGAACGAAAAGTATCACAAATTAATAATAACGTCTACACTCATTGTTTACCGCTCCAATGAGGTCCGTACTGGTTGAATTGATTACATTCATGTGGTAGGATTGCCTCGCTTGTAATCAGGCGTTTTTTAATTTTAAAAGGCGATGAATACAAACTCCAGACTCCTGAAACTGTCAATAAGGCTCGTGCGGTCAATGGCCACCTCGATGTACCCTTATACAACAAGTTTATTAATTACTAGGGACAGTTTGGAATCAATAATAATTACACATGTCAACAAACACTGAAAATAACAAAACACTTATTGAGCGACTTTTTAGCGCTGGGGCTCATTTTGGTTTTACAAAAAGCCGCCGACACCCAACAGCCGCTCCATATATTTTTGCTAACAAACAAGGAACTGATATTTTTGATTTAGAAAAAACAGTGATTCTTATCGAAGATGCAAAAAAAGCATTACATGAAGCGGGTTCACAAGGGAAAACAGTTCTTTTTGTTGGTACAAAAGATGAAATCTCAAAAATCGTGAAGACACATGCTGAAGCTGTTGAGATGCCATACGTAACGAATCGATGGATTGGAGGAATGATTACAAACTATGCTGAGATTCGAAAGCGAATCGCTCGACTCAAGGAACTTGTAGCTGAACGTGAATCAGGTGAATTAGAGAGAAAATATACAAAGAAAGAACGCGTTATGATTGGTCGTGAGGTTGATAAACTTACCTTTAACTTTGGTGGCATCTCAACTGTAGATAAAATTCCACACATGTTGGTTGTTGTAGACCCACGCCATGACTCAATCGCGGTAACTGAAGCAAATGATGCGGGTATTCCGATTGTGGCAATCATGAGTTCAGATTGTGATGTAAAGCTTGTCACAAAACCAGTTGTGCTTAACGATGCACTTACAACAAGTGTAGATTTGGTACTTACTGAACTAACAGAAGCATTTGCAGAAGGTAAAAAAGCATATACTCCTGCACCAGTCCGAAAGCCAAACACACCAGTACGGCGTTAAGGTAAAATGTTTTAAGGCTACTCATTACATATTTAGTTTAAGAAAATTTTTCTATGGAAATTACATCAGCAGATATAAAAGCATTGCGTGATCAAACTGGCATTTCAGTGATGCAGTGTAAAAAGGCGCTTGAGGATGCGGGAGGTGATAAAGAAAAAGCACTTATCATCCTAAAGAAAAAGAGAAGTGAGGCGGCTGACAAAAAGTCTGATCGAGAACTCGGAGCGGGTACTGTTGGCTCGTATGTGCATAACACGAAAGAAGTTGCAGCTCTCGTTTTACTTTCATGTGAAACTGATTTCGTTTCAAAAAATGAGGAGTTTGTTTCTCTTGCAAATGATATTGCGATGCATGTTGCTGCAATGAACCCAAAATACATCTCACGAGAAGACTTGGATGAGAATGCCATTACAAAAGCTAAGGAAGTATTTGCTGAAGAAGTAAAGGATAAGCCTGCAGAAATGCAGGAAAAAATCCTTGAGGGTAAATTGAACTCATACTTCAAAGAACAAATTTTGCTTGAGCAGTCATTTGTAAAGAATTCTGAAACAACTATTAAAGAGCTTGTGAATGGAGGTATTCAAAAGTTTGGTGAAAACGTAATTGTTACACAAATTAGTAGGGTGTCTGTTAAGTAATCATGTTTGAGGTTTTGACTTATCTTGGAGTCAGTGTTGCTGTTTTGTTGGCACTCACGGCACTGTATTTTTTTGAAGATGTTCGTGGCGAGAGGATTTTCCTTCCTCGAGCCCGCAATTCATTTGATGCTGCACTTCAGGCATTAGGTCACCGACTCGGACTCTCAGGCATATTTTTTCGTGATGGTTTTCTTCGTCTGATTATGCACTACAGTGTACACACTGTATTAGCGACTGTACTCCATTTTTTACGTGGGCTTGAACAGCGTATTGAACACGCGGTGCGAAGAAATAGAAAGGCTGCAAAAGATATAAAAGTTCAAAAACAAAACCGAACTCATCTCGATGAGATTGCAGAACATAAAACTGAAGTCGCCTTAAGTAAAAAGCAAAAGGATGAATTACGTGCACGGTAGTATAGAGGTTGCTTTTTTGATGAAAATTGTAATAATAGCGTGACTTAATTTAAGCTTTACAAGTAAAGTTGAAATTCGGGACAGTATTAAAAAGTTTCTAGAGTGAATTGATTTTTGAGAGCCACCTTAGCTCAGCTGGTTAGAGCAACGGTTTTGTAAACCGTAGGTCCTCGGTTCGAATCCGAGAGGTGGCTCCCAGAAATTAATTCTTAGATGAAACATACTGGCCAGAATGCAAAATAGTTTCTGCTGAATTATTTTTGAGCTTTCTCAAGAATGAGTTTGTAGCTGCATTATCTATTTTGATACTACAGGAGTGCTTGCATCAACATCCTTCTGTTGATTGAGTGAACATACATTTACAAACCCACGCAAATAGTTGTGTAGCCACTTTTTTTATCATTCATTTGGTGCTATTCTCCTTAGATATATAGTATGGATTCCCATTTATCGCATTTGCTGCCGTACGCACAAAGGCACGATTTCCAAGTAGGTCGTGCTTCTGAACTTTCCGGAAAGGACAGGTTGTTTTATCGAGCCCTTGAAATATTACCAGGACTTGCATCGTGGACGACATTAATCGGTGTCCTGCTACTATCAAACTATGCTCCGTTTGTAGCGGCCTACTTTATCATTGGATTTGCTATTTTTTGGGTTCTCAAGACAGCTTTTTTGTCGTTTCACTTGCGGCACAATTGGAAACGTCTTCGCCATCATATGAAAGTTGACTGGGAGTTAATGATTGAGCGTTTTGAATGTGGTCATCTATACCACATGGTCATACTTCCTTTCTATGATGAATCGGAAGAGATAGTGAATGCAACACTTGAGTCTATTGCTAATGCACGCTATGACAAAAAAAGTATTATTATTGTACTTGCTTCAGAAGATCGTGCAGGAGTAGGAGCACAAGAGATTTGCAAAAAAATGCATGAAAAATGGAAGGATACATTTGGTTCTTTCCTTACTACCCTTCACCCTGCAGATGTTCCAGGTGAAATGTCTGGTAAGGGTTCAAATGCTTCCTATGCAGCAGAACAAGCAAGGAAAAAAGTACTCGACATGCATGGCATTCGTTATAATCACACCATAGTTTCAATTTTTGATATTGATACAGTTCTCTATGCGGATTATTTTAACTGTCTTGTGTGGCACTTCATGACCACTGACGAGCCGCTTAAAAGCTCGTTCCAGCCTGTGCCAATTTTTAATAACAATATTTGGGAAGCCTCAGCACTTTCTCGTGTAGTCGCAATGAGTAGTACGTTTTGGGAAATGATACAACAAGAGCGACCCGAGCGTCTTGCAACCTTTTCTTCCCATGCAGTAAGTTTTAAAGCTTTGTATGAGGTTGGATATTGGCAAAAAAATATGGTGAGTGAGGACTCACGTATTTTCTGGAATTTATTGATTGCTAACAATGGAAAATATAATGTTGTGCCACTCTCGTATCCTGTATCAATGGATGCAAATGCCGCACCTACACTTTGGGGGACAATCAAGAATATTTATCGACAACACCGACGCTGGACCTATGGAGTTGAGAACTTTGCGTATATTATTTATCACTTCACTAAAAATAAAAAAATATCACGACGGAAGCGCGTGGTAATTGCATTACAACAGGCCGAAGGCTATTGGTCGCTCGTTACAAATCCTATTATGCTTTTCATACTTGGCTGGGCTCCTATTTTCCTTGGGACACAAGAATTTCATCGAACCGTTCTCTCGTATAACTTGCCGATTATGGTCCGTGACTTGCTAATTATAGCTATGTTTGGTTTAGTTGTGTCTTCAGTCATTTCTCTTACCATGCTTCCGAAGCGTCCAAAGGAAAAAAGTCGATTGTTATACGTAGTGCTCGCTGTGCAGTGGGTACTCGTCCCTGTTACCATGATTGTATTTAGCGCCCTTCCGGGTCTTGATGCTCAAACGAGACTTATGTTTGGAAAGTATATGGGATTTTGGGTAACACCGAAAACGCGCTCATAAAATTATGACACCTACAACACATCTCCCTCCATTATCGGAAAAGAATAGAAGACGTTTTTTTATATCACTTGTCTTGATTTTTAGTATCGCCGTACCACTCATGGTTTTCTATGCGATAGGGTATCGATTTGATTTCAACGGTGATATACAAAATATTAAAGCTGTTGGAGGGCTGTATATAGCAAGTGGCATATCAGATGGTGTGATGTATGTGGATGAAAAGCGTGTAGACAATATGCGCATTTTCCGCTCAGCTGCGTACATTCAAAATCTTGAAGAAGGGGTTCATGAAGTACATATTCAACGTGACGGTCTTTATACTTGGGTAAAGGATCTTCCAGTCTTTGCTCATTTAGTGACAGAGGCGGAAAGTTTTAATATGCCTGTTCGACCGCAGATACGAATTGCCACGGAGTGGGTCGATAATGCTGGAAGAGGTGTGTTATTTGAGTCTGCTACTACAACACACTTTGCATTTGCGTCTAGTACAGTTTCGTATGTACTTGCGCCTGGCTCCGCTACAACTACATTCACGCGGGATATTGAGCACACTTACGTCGCCTCACTTTTTGCATCCTCAACGCAAGAGACTGAAATGTTGAGACAGCTTAAGTTATTACAAGAGCAGCAGTCAGAGCGTTTTAATTTTTCTTCAGCAACCGTTACCGTCCCTACAACTACTGCGACAACTACAAAGCTATTCCGCGACTCTCTATTATTTGAGCGAGATGGAGAAGTATACGTAACATGGATTGGACGCAACGCGGATAGACCGTATTACTATTGTGTACGATATGCAGGATCTAAGATGACAAAGGAGCTTTACGGAGAGCACGTATATGAACAGCTTTCTGAACAAGTTGCCTCAAGTACAGATTTGCACAGTGCTGCCCTTGTAGGGGAGCGACTTTGTCGAGACATGATCCGGATTGATAGGTTGCGGCAGGATGTTCGATGGTTTAATTTTATGCCAAACTCTGAACATATAGTGATGATGCTTCTTGGTGACGGTCTATATGCAGTTGAAGTAGATGATCGTTCCTGGCAGAATACACAGCTTTTATATCCAGGTAGTGATTTACAGGTGCTTATTGATGGAGAACGTATTTATATCCAAGATGGAGACTATTATCTAGAGCTCGTAACTCAAATTGCAGCCTAGATATAATTTGTTACTATGACGACTATGCAAAAAGGACACCGACATCCACTTTCTCACATGATTGCTGAAATAAACCGTATTTTTTCTGGACTTGGATTTGTCTTTGCTGAAGGTCCCGAGGCGGAGACTGAGCACTATAATTTTGATATGCTTAACGTACCAAAAGACCATCCAGCTCGTGATATGCAAGACACCTTCTGGTTTAAAGATAGTGACGTGTCAGAACCTACAGTGCTCCGTACACACACGTCTCCAGTGCAAGCTCGCTATATGGAGTCACACGAGCCGCCAATACGAGTTATTGTGCCCGGTAAGGTATTTCGTAATGAGTCGACCGACGCGACCCATGAAGCTCAGTTTTATCAACTTGAGGGGTTGTATGTAGATAAAGGTGTGCACCTTGGTCATTTAAAAGGAACTATTGAATATTTTTTTTCCAAGTTTTTTGGAGGAGAAACAGAAGTTCGATTTCGTCCAAGTTTCTTCCCATTTGTTGAGCCAGGTGTTGAGGTAGATATGATGCTTAAGGGCAGTGATAGTAAACTCGCTAATAAGTGGATAGAGGTTATGGGCGCAGGTATGGTACATCCAAACGTGCTCAAAGAAGCAGGTATCGATGCAGAAAAGTTTTCAGGTTTTGCATTTGGTATGGGCATCGACCGTTTAGCAGTTATGAAATATGGTATTGAGGATGTGCGCGACTTGTACACGGGTGACTTACGTTTTGTTAATCAATTCTAATTATGAAAGTTGTACACGATTGGTTAAAAGAATATATAGGTGATGAGGCTCCGACTGCAACTGAGATTGCAGAGCTTTTAACATTTCATTCGTTTGAAATAGAAGAGGTAGTATCAGTCGGTGAAGATGACGTTATTGATGTCGACGTACTACCTAACAGGTCGGCAGACTGTCTTTCACATCGTGGAATTGCAAGGGAGATATCGACGCTTACAGGTAAGTCACTTGTGTATGATCCTCTAGCGACAAAGCCAGAGATGTCAGAAACAAACAAGCTAAAAATAACTATTGAAAACGCAGAAGCGTGTCGTCACTTTGATCTTGCACTTATTACCGGAGTTACAGTGAAAGAGTCGCCAGAATGGTTGCAGCGCCGACTTAAGGCGATAGGGCAACGCTCAATAAATAACGTTGTTGATGCAACTAACTACGTTATGTTTGGACTCGGGCAACCGACACACGTCTACGACGCTGACAAGTTTTTGAAGGATGGAGATGTGTGGCATTTTGGTGTGCGTCTTGCTAAGGGTGGCGAAACGGTGACAACGCTTGGTGGAGATGAATATCAAGTTGATGAGACAATCCAAGTCATCACCAATGAAGCTGATGGTTCGTATGTAGGGTTGGCTGGAATTAAGGGAGGAGCGCACGCAGAGCTTGATGGCAAGACAACAAATATCATTCTTGAAGCAGGGAACTTTGCGCCAAGTCTCACACGCAAGGCTTCGCAGAAGCTTCGTCTTCAAACTGATGCCTCAAAACGATTTGAGAATGGTGTGTCCACAAATATTATTCTGTATGCAATCGCTGAACTTACACGTTTAATACTAGAGATTGCAGGAGGAGAGCTTGAAGGGTATGCACACGCTCGTCCAGTTGATATCAATAATCAGTCAGTGTCAGTCACGCTTTCTCACATGAATGCGCTACTCGGACTTACCCTTATTGAGGGCGAGGTTGAAGATATATTTGAGAGAGTCGGCTTTGTCTATACAAAAACTGCAGAAGGAGCATGGGAGGTCACTGCGTCATTTGAACGTACTGATATTACTATTGCCGAAGATGTTATCGAAGAAGTCGGACGCATCTATGGGTACGACAAGGTTGTTTCTGTAGTACCTGAAGCGGTCCCTGTTGTTGAGTATAATCATCGTCATTATTACAGCGAATTAGTTCGCGATGTACTAGTTGCAAATGGTTTCTCGGAAGTCATTACCTCATCGTTTCGAAAGAAGGATCAAATCCAACTTCTGAACGCGCTTGCAAGTGATAAATCGTATATGCGCTCATCACTTATAAAAAATATTACTGAGTCACTTGATAAGAATGCTGCTTTTACAGATCTGTTAGGGGCTGAGGATACTCGTGTCTTTGAAATTGGAACGGTATTTACTAAGGATGAGGATACTGTGAAGGAACATATGTCGCTCAGTTTTGGAGTCCGTCTTAAGCCAAGTGGTTATAGTGGAAAAGAAGATAAGGTATTGCAGGGGATAGTCACCGCGCTCCAGGAGGCCCTTGGTGTAGATATTAATCCTGCTCTTGAAAAGGGTGTTGCAGAAATAGACTTTAGCAACATCATTTCTAGCCTCCCTCCTGTGACTGGGTATGACTCCGTCGCTGTGGCGGAGGAAATTTCATATAAAGCGTTTTCATCGTATCCATCCATGTCTCGAGATATTGCACTGTGGGTTACAGAAGGAACAACTGCTGAAGAAGTGATGCAAGTCCTTGGTGAGCACTCTGGCGAGCTATGTGTCCGAACCTCGTTGTTTGATGAGTTTACTAAGGATGGAAGAACGTCACTTGCGTTTCGTCTAGTATTTCAAGCTCCAGACAGAACACTTACTGATGAAGAGGTGAACGCTATAATGGAGAGTATATATAAAGTTGCAGCGGGGAAGGATTGGGACGTTCGGTAAATTTACTTGTTTAGAATATGGACGCCCTCTTGCTCTGCGTTTTGGGTAATTGTCTGATTTTTGTTATTTATCGAGCTAAAATATTAATATATTACAGGCCTGTGCAAATAGCTATAATTTGCTATAATTAGAGCCACATTTACTCATTTCACATAACCTATGCCAGCAAAGAAAGAAACGCCAAAAAGCGCAAAAAAAGGAGGATATGACGCATCCTCAATCTCTGTACTTGAAGGGCTTGATCCCGTCCGAAAGCGTCCTGGGATGTATATTGGTACAACTGGGCTCGATGGACTCCATCACCTTATTTGGGAAGTTTTTGATAACTCTCGCGATGAAGCTATGGGCGGTTTTGCTGATAGAGTTGAGGTAACCCTGTTACCTGACAATTACATTCGTGTATCTGACAACGGGCGTGGTATTCCAGTTGATATGCACAAACAGTCTGGTGTTTCTGCGCTTGAGACGATTCTTACGACGCTTCATGCTGGTGGTAAGTTTGGTGGTGATGAATCTGGATATAAAGTTTCTGGAGGTCTGCACGGAGTTGGTATCTCTGTTGTGAATGCGCTTTCGACACACGTCATAGCAGAAATACATCGTGATGGTGGCTATTTCATCCAGGAATACAACATTGGTAAAGCGAAAGCTAAGGTAAAAAAAGTGGGGCCTTCAAAATTGCAAGGCACGATAATCACCTTCCAAGCTGACCCTACAATTTTTCCTGAAATCAAATATGATTACAAGAAGATTGTTTCTCATTTACGTCAGCAGGCGTATCTTGTAAAAGGGATGCATCTTACTGTAATCGATGCTCGTGAGATGGACGAAGCTGACGAGAAAAATTTGGACATGAAAGGCAAACAGTATCTTTCGTATCAGAACTTGGAAGTCCCACATATGAGTTTTTACTTTGAAGGAGGACTCAAGTCACTTGTTGCGTTCAACAACCAATATCAGAAGCCAGTGCATAAAAATATTTTCTATATTGAAAAAAATGACATAGACGACGCGGTTTTATCAGTGGAGGTTTCTCTGCAATATGTAGATGACATTTCTTCGCGTATTTCAGCGTTTGCAAACAACATCTATAATCCAGATCATGGAACACATATCACTGGTTTTAAAACTGCACTCACACGGACGCTCAATAACTATGCAAAGAAAAACAATTTCTTTAGTGTAAAAGACAAAGATGCCGGATTTACTGGAGATGATGTGCTCGAGGGCATTACAGCAGTTGTATCAGTCAAAATGCCTGAGATTCAGTTTGAAGGTCAAACAAAGGGGAAGCTTGGTTCTGTTGAAGCAAGAAGTGCTGTAGAGTCTGTATTTGGTGAGTCATTTAACATGTTTCTGGAAGAGAATCCTGATGACGCAAAAGCAATCATTAATAAGGTCGTTATAGCAGTAAAGGCACGTAAGGCTGCAAAAGCTGCAAAGGATAGTGTGCTTCGAAAAGGTGCTCTTGAAGGGATGTCTCTTCCTGGGAAGCTAGCTGATTGTCAGTCTAAACGTGCTGAAGATTCTGAAATCTTCATTGTTGAGGGAGATTCTGCGGGAGGTTCAGCAAAGATGGGTCGCGACAGAAAGACTCAGGCTATTCTCCCACTTCGAGGAAAAATCCTCAACGTAGAACGTGCACGAATTGATAAGATGCTCGCTTCAGAGCAAATCAAAAACCTTGTTATTGCGATGGGGACAGCAATCGGTGATGTCTTTGATATTTCAAAGTTGCGGTATCACAAGATTATTATTGCGACTGACGCGGACGTTGACGGTGCTCATATTCGAACGCTGCTCCTGACCCTCTTCTTCCGTTATTTCAGACCACTCATAGAAGGAGGGTTCGTATACATTGCGCAACCACCACTGTATAAGATTCAGAGAGGGAAAGAGATTATGTATGCCTATACTGATCAAGAAAAATTTGATTTTGTTGGAGAAGAGTCTTCCGAGGAAATAGTCGAAGGTGAAGAAGGTACAGACAGTGAGGAACAAGTAGAGTCTGAAGAAGAAGTCACTTCAACAAAAAAAGTTTCGAAAGCACGTATTCAGCGATACAAAGGTCTTGGTGAAATGAACGCTGATGAACTGTGGGAGACAACCATGAATCCTGAACATAGAATTTTGAAACAGGTAAACATTGACGACGCACAGGAAGCAGACAAAGTGTTTGATATTCTCATGGGTACTGATGTTGCTAATCGAAAATCATTCATCCAATCGAACGCACATACAGCTAACCTTGATATCTAAAATGTCTTTTGAAAAGCCGCTCAATGCAAATCAACCAATTGAGGAACAGACAGGTAGTCTGTTCAATGATGTAAAGGGGGTGATGAGTAAATTTGCACAAATGGCAGCTTTTGTTGCGACACTTTCAGCAGTCGCTCCACAAACTACAGAAGCTGCAGGCTCTGCAAAAGAGCCCGTTACGATTGGGGAGGTTGTAACTTTCCAAAATAAGATTAAAGCCTCTGCTTCGGATTTTGAGTTAACAGCGTATAGAGAGGCTCTTGGGTATGCTTCCAATGGGCCGACACTCAACAGTGATGAGCTCGTCAGTACAGGTGTAGCGGATCCAGATTTCATACAAAACGCCTCTGTGCTGCAGTTTCGTACAGATCAGTCTTGGGGTAATTTAAAAGTGGCTACTGTTTTAGATAGTACGGGTAGGCCTTCTGAGTCAGAGAGAGTGCTCGGGAATGCTTTTCCAGTTCACTATGAAGGTCGGCACTATATTGTTACTAATGAACATATAGCTGCTTTGATGCGTAGTCAACATGCTATACATTCTGATTCACCGAGTGATCTCGCAGTGTTCAATGTAGAAGACGTGGTTACTGATCAAACGCTGACTAACCAAGTGAAGGAACGTAGTTCAAAGTGGAGTGATAGATACATAGATAATGATATACATGGTGAACTCGTCTACGTAACTTCCCTACATAATGGATTGGGAGAAGAAGAAGGAGGAGATAGTACTGTGTTTGCGATGGGAGGTGTGGCAATGAAAGTGTCTGCAAAGTTTATTGAGACTTTTCTACATGATGCGCACTCAATATCTTCGGAGGCAAAAAAAGAATTTGCTCAAAAAATGGAACGTTCGTACGTAATGCTTTTGGATTCAAAGGATGACACACGTTTTGCTAGTGATTATGTAGGTCTCTCGGGTTCGCCTTTGTATATGCAGAGTAGAGAAGGTGCCCAGGGTGTCGTTTGGGCTGTTTCTCAGTTGAGGAATGGTCCACTCCTGGCTTTCTTTTACGGTCCTGATGTTCTTGGTGAGATGATGCAGAATGCAAAAACAGTAACTGAGCGTAAATAAAAAGAGTCGGGAGTACTACTCCCGGCTCTTTTTATTTGAGTGTGTTTATTTCACTACGTTCACAGTCCATGTGTAACTATTGTTTGATTTTTTGATGTCACCTTTAGCAGTTATCTCGGCTCCAATTTGTTCGATGCCTGTGCGTGATATTCCTTCAAAACCAAGCGTGATTACCACACGTTCATTTGGCTTAAGTTCTTCTTGGTCTCCTGGTGTGTACGTAATGTCTGAAGGAAGCGTAGCTTCGTAGCTCCATTCCTCCGCAGTTTTTGTACCGATATTTTTTATTTCAAAACGAATTGCACCATTTTGATTGTTGTCGATAAAAGTAGTAGGAGTGAAGATTCCGCTCTGTATATACCCAACACCAACGTGAGTTACTTGAAGGTCCACTACGCCATTTGGATCAGATACAGGAATTTCATAGATGTAGTTCTTTACTACAGTAGGTTCTCCAGCGACAAGTGTTGGTTTTTTTGCCTCAGTAGTAGCCTCTTCTGGGGCTTCATCAGTTTGTGTTTCTACTTCAGTTTCCTCGTCCTCGATCGCATCGGTGCTCTCAGGTATTGTTGCGTTTACAACCGTAACGATTGTGTCTCCGATAACATCTTCAGCTCCCTCCCGAGAAAATGTGATTGTGTACAAGATGTCTATGAAGCGGTTTTTTTCAGAGGTAACGAGTATATCAAAAGAATTTGTTTCTCCAAGGTCTATTGGAGTGTCGCACTGAACAGAAGTTATGGCTCCAGATTCTTTGCGAATGTCCACAGCCGCACCTTCAGTACATTCATACATAAAACTATACGAGCCAGCTCCACGCATTTTCGTCCAGGTGACCGTAAATGATTCTCCTGTGTTTACGACACTGTATTCAGTTGCAATAACAATTTCTTTGTTAGTTGTCGGGTTGTAGACACTGTCAGCGATTGAAGCAAGTGATGAGAATGCGCCTGGCAAAAGACTCACAACTTGTACCGCAAGCCAAACGATTAACACAATGATTGCAGCAAAGCCGACAATAGCAAGTGTCTTTGTGACAGATTCTTTTCGCTCTGGGGTTACTTGATCGTTCATATAATAATGTAATATAAATAAAGTGGCGTACACAAGATTTCGTTTTTCCCAATTAATAGCGCAAAAAACTTCCACTAAATATACATAGTGAAAGGGAAGAGCGATATGTCTGAGAACGAGAGCTACAAAAAAAGTAGCGATGTACGTTTAATATAATAGCATATTATCAGATTGTGTCAAGTAGAATGAACCAACGAGCGTAGCGACTATGGTGAATTTATGTCCGAATCTCCTCCTCTCCTAGAGGGGATTCCTGGACGAACCAAGTCCAAAACTCAACGTTGCTCTGAGTTTGAGTAAGGAGAGATGTGTTTGTTTGCGTTCACCTAGCCGGAATTTACTCATGGATAAAAGAAATTTTGCTACAAGTTCGCAATAGGCGACAGACCTTCCCTTACTTGACATTTGACAAAAACAGTGTATTATGTCGATATTAATTTTCATAAACAACCTATGAAGTGGGCCAATTCATTTGATGATCTATACCGACAAATCAGACTCCGGAAAGGGGCCTTTCTTATTGTTTTTGCGTGCATAATTACGGTTACGTATAGTTTTTTGTATGCTATTGATTTTATTCCAGAACCAGAAACTCCTGCTGATGACGTGGCGGAGGAAGACACATCTCTTATTCAGGATGAAGCAGAAAGTATAGATTACGACCCACATATCATCCAAACTGACATTGCTGTTTCAGAACTTCCTAAAAAAATTATTTTTGATAGTCTTAACAAAGAAGTCTCAGTATCAAACCCCACTTCGCGCGTCGTAGCGGATCTTGACGCGGCGTTACTTTCCGGTGCAGTACGTCACCCTGACTCTGCGGTTTTTTCTGAAGATGGTAATATTTTTATCCTTGCACACTCGAGTTACTTACCCAATGTATTTAATAAGAACTTTCAGGCGTTCAATGGCCTTCAAGACCTAGTGTGGGGAGATAAAATTCGACTTCAGTCAGACGATATGGAGTATGTATATCGTGTACAGGAAGTGTATAAAGCACGTGCAAGCGATGTTTTTGTTCCAAATACCCCAGGTGAAGCGCGACTCACACTCGCTACGTGTAATAGCTTTGGTTCAAAAGATGACCGCTTCATAGTGGAGGCATTGCTTATAGAAACAAAAGCACTCTAGTCTATTGACATTTCGCTTATTTAGTGTATACTTTTAGCGAAATTACGTTCCTTGAAGTATAGTACTCCAAACCGTCCTCTTACAATTACATAGGCTGAGAGCGTACAGCTCGGAATGAACCGATTACATCGGTCTTGTTGGATGTACGCTCCCTGCCTATATCTAGTATGGAAGCTCACGCTTCCACGTAAGGTGGGGCAAATTGAAACTTGAAAGAAAGAAGGAGGTCATCATGACCACATATATGAAGATGTTTTTGACTTTGCTCGCTTTGATTGTTGGCACGACATTGATCGTCATGTCGTCTGGCGGCATCGCGAAAGCCGGCGCTCAGAGCTGCAAAAGTGGCTACTACTTCAGCGAGGCTAAGGCGTCTTGCATAAAGAGGGTGCACGTCACCCTCAAGAACCAAGACACCAATGCTGCTGGCGGTCCTCAGTGGGGTCCGCCTAACAAGCGAAATTGTGCTGCTGCAAGTTCAGAAATGGACAGAAGTGCAGCGCTTTGCCGAAGCTACGATGCTCGAAGGACCTACAATGCTCTGACCGGTGAGGTCACCAACGGCAAAGTCTTTCAGGAGTGTGCCAAGTGCTGTCGGCAGCTTCGCGAAGGCATGGCTCGTTGGAAGCTTTGCAGTCAGAAGAATCTGGCGCCAAGGCCCGATTTTGCAACAGCAAATCGTTCAGCCGCAGCGATGAACTGTCCGTTCAGGTTCTGAGCTCCTCAAAATGGTCTTCGGCAATAGTGCATTGCACTGTTGCCGAGAACCACCTTTATCATTTTTGATATCGGAGACGAATTATTTCGTACTCGATATCCGGAATGATCCGGTAGGAGTTTAGTGTAAACAATTTAAATTTATTATGAATACAATTATTAAAATTTCCCTAATCAGTGCTGCTCTTTTTGTGGCTATATCTGGTGCTACTTTCTTTTCGACTACAGCATTTGCTTGGGATGCAGATTTTGGTGGCGGTTGTTGTGGCGGAGGTGATAGCTATTCACCATCATTCGGTGGTGACGGCTATGGTCAAGGAAGCTATGGCTATGGTCAAGGCTCTTATACGGTGCCTGCTGAATGTAAATTCCTTAATGCTGATAAGACAACAGTCCCAGCTAGTGGCGGCGATGTAACGCTTTCATGGGAAACTAAAGACGCTACTAAAGTTTCAATCAGTTCTGGAGTTGGCGACGTTTCGGCAAATGGCTCTAAGACAGTGAATGTTACTTCTGAAAAAACATTTATCCTTACTGCTGAAGGTACTGGTGGTAACGATGCGTGTCAGGTGACAATTACTCTTGAAGCTGTTTCTGACTTTTCATGTGATTTCTTCAATATTGATAAATCACTTGTTAAGAAAGGTGAAGACTTCACCCTTTCGTGGGGAACAACAAATGCTGACTCTGTAACTATCGACCAAGGAATTGGTAGTGTTTCAGACGATGGCACGTACACTACTTCTACTACAGAAGATCGAACCTACACGCTCACTGTTGAAAAAGACGGTGATACTAAAACATGTTCGGATTCAGTTCAGATTGAAACTGATTCATACTCACAAGGATCATACTACTCAGAAGGTTCATACGGTGGCGGTGGCTCAAGTAATCCACGATGTGAACTGGAAGCTTCAGCAGAGGAAATCAATGCTGGTAAAGAAATTAAACTTACGTGGGAAACTACTCGTGCAACTGATGTAGTTATTGAGGATGATCGTGGAAATGTACTTCTTGATACAAATGACCTATCAAGCAGTGACAAGAAAGACTTCCTTGATGGCGAAATGACCGTACGTCCAGTAAGGGACACTACATATACACTCATCGCTGAGCGGGGAAGTAAGGATAAGGAATGTGAAGTTGAGATTGAAGTGAAGGATAAGGTAGTAGTATACGAGTCTCGCGACCAAATGCCACTTGTAGCAGGTATTTATTTGACGCAAGTTCCATACACAGGGTTTGAAGCTGGTCCAACACTGACATTTCTCTTTTACGCGCTTCTTACTATCTGGGCACTTTTCATCGCATATGTTCTCGTAATACGACGTGATTCAATTATGGGATTCTCGCTTGCTGGAACGTTTGGTCATGCACCATATCGTGAAGCAAGTGTCGTAGACCAGACTCCAGAACATATCTCAGAAGCTGAAGACTACGTACAGTCAACAATTGTTGCAGACGTACCTTCAAATCTCCCAACTGCCGCAGCAAGTACTGCAATTGCGTATACAGCCCAAAGTGATGTTGATACTGAAGAGGATTCACTTACGGCACTCGAAAATCGAGCGCATCAAAAACAAGTATTACTTTCGAGCGACGCTATGCGATATTTTGCAGGTGTTGTAGCAGCAGATGAGCAAATGAACACTCTTGATGAAGTTATTAAAAATGCAAAGGGTACATTCCCAAGCGAAGATGGTTGGGTTGTGCTCAATCTTAGTCGAATGGAGAGTCTCCTTGTAGATGATTCAGGTGTAATTGTTGAAGACGTACTTGCGCAAGCACCTGCCGCTTCGATGGTTGCTGGGTCACTCGCTGAGGCGATTGTGACGGGCAATATTGTGGCTGCATATCAGATGATCGCAAGCCGTCCGATGATTGCTCTTGCCGACGCAGCTGCTGATCTTGATGCGGTATATCGTTCACGTAAAGGTGAAGAGGTGACTATCTCAGATATGCTTGCAACGAGTGTTACAGACCTCTCTGTAGAGCAGCTTGAAGCTGCAATTAAGGCACTCACGAGTGCACTTGATGGAACATACACAGATGAAGCTTCGGCTGTAAAAATGGCTATTATGAAGGCTGTGAAGGCAGTTTCATAAGTTAACTGCGAAGGTCTGAGAAGACACGAAAAAAGCCGGACACATGTCCGGCTTTTTTCGTGTCTCGGCAAGGCTATAGCTTTACCGAGAGTTCAATCGACAGCTTAGAAAGTAAAGCTTCGAGAGTGAGTGTCTCGTTGCTCTCAGTGTCTCTCGACTCAAGAGTTACAGTTTCGTCAGTAACCTCCTTGTCGCCGATGACAATAAAGTAAGGTAGTTTTTCCTTTTTGGCATTTCTAATCTTTTTCCCCATAGACTCATTGTCTGTATCAAGAGTGACGCGGAAACCTGCCTCAATAAGTTTGTTAGAAACTGCTTGTGCGTATTCATTGTGTGTCTCAGCAACAGGAATGACTGCAATCTGTGTTGGAGACAGCCACAGTGGAAAGTTGCCGGCAAAGTGTTCAATCATGATTGCCATGAAGCGTTCAAGAGAGCCTGCGATAGCACGGTGAATCATAACAGGCGTTTTTTTGTTTCCCTCATTATCCACGTATGAAAGTGAGAAGCGTTCTGGCATGATGAAATCAAGTTGTGCAGTTGCCAATTGTCGCTCCCGTCCAAGTGCATCTTTGAACATAAAGTCGAGCTTTGGTCCGTAAAAAGCTGCCTCACCTTCAATTTTCTTGTAAGGGAGAGAAAGACGTTCAGCAATTGCAGCCAGTGTTGCTTCAGCTCTGTCCCAGACATCAGGATCACCAAGATATCCGTCAGGGTCTTGTGGGTCGCGTGCTGAAAGGGAGACCCAGAAGTTGCCTTCGCTGTACATACCAAGGCTTTGGTAAAACTCTTGAATGACCAGTACGATGTTTTCAACTTCTTGGTCAATTTGTTCTTCAGTGCAAAATACATGCCCGTCGTCTTGCGTAATTGAACGGACTCGTCCAAGACCAATAAGTTCACCAGCTTGTTCGTCTCTATACACCATAGTGGTTTCTGCGTAGCGAATAGGAAGTTCTTTGTATGAGCGAGGTTTGCTGTCATAAATTTGTGTGTGGTGCGGACAGTTCATTGGCTTCATTACAAACTCTGCATCAGACTGTCCCTTAACTTTAAAGAGCTCATCACCAAATTTTTCCCAATGACCCGATGTTTTGTACAGGTCGCTTTTTGTGATGTGTGGGATGGTTACTTTTGTGTACCCATACTTTGCTTGAATCTGCATGATTTTGTCTACGATAAGGTCACGCATAAGCGTGCCTTTTGGAGTGAAAAGGGGAAGACCGGGACCTACTAATTCAGAGAAGGTAAAAAGATCAAGCTCCTTTCCAATCTTGCGGTGATCTCGCTTCTTCGCTTCTTCGATTTGAGCTAGGTGCGCATCAAGTTCTTCTTTTGTTTCAAAAGCAAGTCCATAGATTCGTGTGAGCATCGGGTTATTTTCGTTACCTCGCCAGTATGCACCAGCAATCTTGTCGAGCTTAAAACTGTCACTAGGTATTTCTTCTGCAGGATTTTCTGTGTGCCCACCGCGACAGAGGTCTGTAAATTCACTCTTTCCTTCGCCGACAGTGTAGAGAGTAATAGTCTCGCCCTTTTCAGTAATTTCTTTTATGAGTTCAGTTTTGTATTGGTTATCTTTGTATAGAGCTGCTACTTCATCTTCGGAGACATCTCTGTGTGAAAAACTTTTCCAGTTGCCCAACATCTTCTTCATGTTTTTCTGAATATTTTTAAGATTTTCTTCCCCTGGCGTTTCTCCTTCAGAAAAATCAATGTCGTAATAAAAACCATCATCTACAGCAGGCCCAAGCGTGAGCTTTGCCTGAGGGTAGTCTTGTAGTACTGCTGCACCAAGAAGGTGAGCAAGTGTATGCCTTTTGTGTTGTAGATTTTCTGAACTCATAATGTAAGTTTTAATAAATAAAAACGCCCAAGCGACTACACGAAAATTCGTATATTCGCTCGGACGATTTTAAACCGCGGTTCCACCGAGTTTCCTGCAGGTATGCCAACAGGCTCTCATTCTTCAGATTAGGCGCTGTGCGCTGAAGCTGTGCTTCACGACGATTGGTAGTCATCACAATCTCTGGTGTCACTATCGTAGCGCGAAGTGGTAGATTGTCAAACAAAAAAACAGACCCGAGATGTATCGCGTCTGTTTGTTTCGTCAATCTTTCCAAGATTCAACCTCGAACGGAAAGAGTTCTAGTGTTGGCAATACCTCTGGACGCGCGGTGTCCCAGAGACCGCTGTCGAGTGCAATGCCCTGGGCGTTTATTCGCACAACCATTGGCCTTCTCGAGCATAGCTTGTACTGGCTGTTTGCGAAACTGAGTTCATACATGTAACTTTCAGGACCAATCACCATTCCTTTTTGTCCTGAAATAACGATTTTTACCAGCTGACCTTTTTTGTTGTAGATCAATGGCTCACATAATTTTTCACGATCAGATTCGGTGTATTTAGTCCCACATCCTAAGAGTGCGACAGTGCTGAATGTGACCATTCCTACAATAGCAGCTATTTTGAACATCATCTCCTTCTTTCTCCTCACTGTATCTACTGGGATATTATGTCGGAATGCTTTCGGTGTCAATTGTTTCTAGTGTAGGTGCTAAGTTTTTGAGTTTGTCTACTAAGATACTCGGCTCGTCGTTTCTGATACTGAGTTTTCCTTTGACTGCGACACAGGTGCCTGGCACAAGGAGGTCTTTGTTTGCAAGGAACACTTCAGGGAAGGTGACCATTTCGATGGTGTCAGTGTGGTTTGAGAGCTGGACAAAGGCCATACGGTCGCCTTTTTTTGTAAGTAGTTCTTTAACAACTTCAATCATTCCTGCGACAGCGACACCGCCTTTCATTTGGACAACTGCCATTTCTTGTTTTTCTTCCACGGCTCGTTTGATGTCGGTGATCGCAGTCCTTTTTGCAAGTTCTTCGGCAAATTGATCAAGGGGATGCCCAGAGACATATACACCAAGTAACTCTTTTTCCCAAAGCAATTTTTGTTCCTTCGTAGCTTCAGGAGCTTTTTCTAGTGAAAGTTCGTTAAGCGATGTGTCAATTGAACCAAAGAGTGAATCTTGATTCGCTTCTTTTCCGGCAACATGTTCTTTATTGAACGCTAAAAGATTTTCGACGTTGGCGTAGAGTAGGCCTCGTTCCTCGAAGCGGTCAAACGCTCCAGTCTTGATGAGTGCCTCGATAGACTTTTTGTTAAGATTTTTGTCGTGTACACGTGTGAGGAAGTCCGTCATCGATGTGAAGTTGCCAGATGCTTTGCGTTCAATAATAATCGCTTCAGCGATGCCTTCACCAAAGTTTTTGATTGTTGTGAGACCAAAACGGATTTTTGCAGTTCCTCCATCTTGCGCTGGCACCACTGAAAACGGAGCAAAACTTTCATTGATGTCAGGAGGCAGTACTTCGATATCCATGCGTTCACATTCATGAATGATTTCAGAAATTTTTTCTGTATCACCTGAGTCCGCTGTCAGAACAGCTGACATGTACTCCTCGGGAAAATTAGCCTTCATGTATGCCGTTTGGTATGCAACACGACCATAGCTCGCTGCGTGGGCCTTGTTAAATCCGTATGCAGCAAAAGGTTCAATAAGGCTCCAAAGTTTGTCTGAAACAGAAGGGGTCAGTTTGCCAAAGTCACGAAAACCGTCCATAAGTTTTTGTTTTTCAGCTTCCATAACTTCGGGAATTTTCTTTCCCATCGCTTTACGGAGTTTATCAGCATCAAGCCAGCTATAGCCAGCAAGTTCGATGGAAATCATCATCACGTCATCTTGGTATGTGATAACTCCATACGACCGGTCAAGAATCTTTTCTAGTCGGGGGTCGAGATACGTGATGAGATTGGCATTGTGTTTTCGTTCAACATATTGTGGTATGGATTCCATTGGTCCCGGACGATAGAGAGCAACCATGGCGTTGATGTCATGAATGGTAGACGGTTGAAGTTGTTTCAAAAAAGAAGTCATGCCGGAACCGTTCAGTTGAAAGAGGCCCATTGTCTCACCTCGTGCAAGCATATCGAAAGTTTCCTGATCATCAGTAGGAACATTCTCAATATCGACAGTAATATCGCGAATCTTTTTTACTCGCACAACAGCGTCCGCCAGAATGGCTAAGTTTTTGATACCCAAAAAATCAAATTTCAAAAGACCGACACCGTCTTCTCCAACAGAGTGCATTTCATATTGTGTAATGTACTTTCCTGATTTGGAGTCAACCTGGATTGGGACAAATTGATCAAGCGGTTCTGGAGCAATAACGACCCCTGCAGCGTGCACACCAACATGGCGAGCTCTCCCCTCAATTTTTTTAGCTAAATCAATGACGTCGCGAGATTCGCTGTCTTGTTTGTACAGCTTCGCGAGCTCAGGTTCAATATCAATTGCTCGTTCAATAGTCATCGCAAATCCCTGACTTCCCATCGGAATAAGCTTCGCGATCCGGTCGCCAGTTGAGTAGGGGTGACCGAGTGCTCGCGCAACATCTCGAACAGCCGCTCGAGCCATCATGGTTCCAAAGGTTCCAATCTGTGCTACTTTGTCTTCGCCGTATTTATGCTTTGCATACTCAATAATTTCATCACGACGGTTGTCGGCAAAGTCCATATCGATGTCAGGAGCTGATGGTCGTTCAGGATTTAAAAAACGTTCAAACGGAAGTTTGTATTCGAGGGGGTCCACATTCGTAATACCCAGTACATACGTTGTGTAACTCCCTGCAACCGAACCTCGAATCGTGGTAAGAATTTTACGCTCACGTGCTTCACGTAGCAGATCTCCTACAACAAGGAAGTATTTCGCATACCCCTTTGTTTTAATGACCTCAAGTTCGTAGTCGAGTCTTTTTTTGACGACAGGGTCGTGTATGTCATGACCTCGCCACTCCACGCCTTTATATGCTTGATCGGTAAGTTCATCGTCAGGTTCTTTACCGCTTTCGATTATGTAATTGGGAAATTTCCAAGCTTCTTGCCCAAGTATTATTTCAACATTACATTGATCGGCAATTTTGACGGTGTTTGCTAGTGCCTCAGGAGTATCTTTGAAATATTCTTTTGCAGTTTCTTGAGAAATAAATGAGAAATCTTCAGAACGATCCTCGTCAAGATTTGCGACTCCGCCACTTTGTATTTTAAGCATTACTTCACGGGCAACTGCGTCGTCCTTGTGCATGTAGTACACATCTTGTGCTGCTACAAGCGGAGTATTTGTTTTAGCAGCTAATTTTTTTATGTCTGACTGGAGTTCACTGTGGTCAAGAATTTCAGGGTGGTGGGTGATTTCTAGGTAGCAGTTTTCACCAAACACTTCCTTGTACCATGCAAGTGACGCTTCGGCTTTTTCATAATCTTTGTCTTTGAGGTTACGCACAGGTTCACCTGCAAACGAAGGGATGATGCAAATTAAATCCGACGAATACTTCTTTAAGAGTTCGTGATCAAGCCGGGGACGATAGTAAAAACCTTCAATATTTGAAAGAGTCACCATTTTGATGAGGTTTTTGTATCCCGTGTTATTTTTCGCTAAAAGAACCAATCGCGCACGTGGTTTATCGATAGGTTCTTTATCAAAGCGTGTACGTGGAGCAATGAACGCATCAATACCGATGATAGGCTTTATCTCTTCTTTCGTGCAGGCATTGTAATGCGCAATAGCTCCATAAAGCGCACCAGCGTCAGTTATGGCAAGCGCGTGTTGACCATCGGCTTTAGCAGCTGTAGCAAGCTCCTTTGGTGTTGGAATAGCATTAAGAAGGGAGTAGTGAGAATGAACATGTAAGTGTACAAAATCAGAGTGTAGTTTCTTTCCGTCGTCCATATGTACCCACAGTATAGCAAACCTGTTAGTATGTGCAGAATATATGGAGAAAATGATTATCGGCATCGATGAAGCTGGGCGAGGTCCGCTTGCGGGGCCTGTTTCAGTCGGCGTTGCTTGTACTATTGCTGATTTTGACTGGGGACAGATTGAGGGGGTACATGATTCTAAAAAACTCACCGAAGTGAAAAGGGAGGCTATTTATGAACGAGCTAAAGAGCTTCAAAAAATGGGCATACTTGATTTTGCTGTTGTAATGGTTTCAGCTAAGGTAATTGATGAAATTGGAATTGTTCCGTCGGTGAACCGTGCAATGGAGAAGGCCCTGGTAAGACTTTCACTTGTCCCAGGAGATTGCATGATTAAACTTGATGGAGGTCTTAAAGCACCTCAAGAATACATCCATCAAGAAACTATTATAAAAGGTGATGCGAAAGAAAAGGTAATTGGACTTGCGTCGATCGTGGCAAAAGTGACTCGCGACAGATATATGGTGCAGCAGTCTGATAAGGCTGCATTTCTACCTTATAACTTTGCAAAACATAAAGGATATGGAACAAAGGCACATCGCGAAGTTATTAAAGAAATTGGATTGTCAGAAATCCACAGAGTGAGTTTCTGTAGGAACTTGCTCTAGGTAACAAATCGTTGTATTCTCACTTTCGGAGAAAGAAGAGATATTAATTCTTCTTTCAAGTACTTTAGTATAGGGAGAAAGAGTTGAGTAAGGAAGTGAAAAAAGAGTATCTTGACGTAAAAGGGAATCCTCTTTCGCTAACATCGACATTGTGCTCAAGTGGTGGTCCGTCGAGGTGCGATGACTCTATCCATGGCATTTGTCCGCATTTTGGACAGAGAAACGAAGATCGGAGTAGGGTGCATTGTTTGCTTGTGGGCACGTGGATTATTCCTAGAGCTCTCTGTCGAGGACCGCTGGCTACCTTGGAAAAAGAACACGAAAAAGCAGCTTAGTCCTCCTATATAGCCAATTTACAGGAGTGTGTGAATATATGCCGGTACATCTAATTATGGTGTGCCGGCCTTTTCTATTGCTTTTTTGCACACATTTGCTATAGTTCTGCCCACTATGGTAATTCGAATGCGACACACGCGGGCTCATACAAAGAACCGCCGCTCACACCACGCTTTAACAGCGCCAACACTGGCGTCTTGTGCAAATTGTGGCAAAGAGCACCGACAACATCACATGTGTTTAGAGTGTGGTTTTTATAAGGGCAGACAAGTTATGGATCTTGCTTCTCAAAAAGAAAAGCGAGAATCTCGTATGAATGCGAAGAAAGAAGCAATTCGTTCACAGAATGAGTCAGTTGCTACAAGTGAAGCTGAAGCAGTTGCTGAGGCAGAAACTTCTGAAGACAAGAAGTAGATACGAACTAATCCCCACAAAACCGGCTTCGGCCGGTTTTTGGTTCATGTTTAGGTGATACACTACAGACAGTAGAAGTTAGTACATTTTTTATGGCAAACAGACATTTAAGCAGATCAATAGTTCTCCAGACACTCTTTGAGTGGGATTTAAATGATATAGACAAGAAGGATGTTGCTGAGGTTCTCGACCGCAACATCACAGAATTTTCACAAAATAAAACCGACGCACCTTTTATAGAGAAACTACTTGATGGCGTTTTGAGTAAGCAAATTGAGCTAGACCAAGTAATAGAAAAAGCTGCACCTGAATGGCCAATTGATAGAATTTCCCCTGTTGATAGAAATATACTCAGACTTGGACTCTATGAACTTTTGTTTGCTGACAGAAAAGAGGTCCCTGCAAAGGTTGCGATTAATGAGGCTATAGAGCTAGCGAAGCAATTTGGAGGTGACAATAGCAGTCGGTTTGTAAACGGGGTACTTGGCGCAGTCTATAAAGAGATTGGTGAACCAGGTAAAGATGAGGTTGGGAAACGACCGCGTAAAGATGTGCCTTTCGATCAGATGCCGATACAGAGACTTGCTGGGGCTGTTGTGTATGCAGAATCAGATGGTGATATTTACCTTGCGCTTGTGCACGATATTTTCGGGCACTGGACACTATCAAAAGGAAAAATTGAAGATAGTGAGTCTATTGAAGAAGGCGCTGCTCGTGAACTTAAAGAAGAGATAGGGCTTGATATTACAATAAAGAATGAGCTAGGTCAGAATGAATATGTAGCATCTCACCCTGAGCTCGGCAAGGTTCGAAAACAAGTAACGTATTTTTTGGCCGAGAGTCCACATATAGATCTGACGCTCGAAAAAAAAGGTGGCCTTGATGACGCGCGATGGTTTAAAGTAGCAGAAATACTTGAGCTAAATTTCTATGAAGATATTCTTTCAATTGTTACTAAAGCGATTACTATGTTGGTAGCACAAAGTTCTAAAAAGTAGCTATTTTTTACAAACATGGTAGGGTCTTCGCATATGGAAAAAAATGAAAATGAAGAGAATATAGAGGCAAGCCTCGCTGACCTTGAGCAGATTCTTGGCTCTGTATTTTCTAACAAAATCAATTTACTTACCGCAATTACACATCGATCGTATTTGAACGAGCATCGTGAAGCAAAGCAGGACCACAATGAACGACTTGAGTTTTTGGGTGACGCTGTGTTAGAGCTCGTTGCAACAGATTTTTTGTTTAAGAAATACCCTGAAAAACCTGAGGGGGAATTGACTGCAATACGAGCAGCGTTAGTAAACACTGTCGCACTTTCAGAGGCTTCGACAAAATTAGGTGTCAATGATTACCTTCTGATGTCAAAAGGTGAATCCAAAGATACAGGGCGAGCTAGACAGTATATTTTAGCAAATACTTTCGAAGCACTTATTGGAGCATTGTTTGTTGATCAGGGCTACGATAGTGCTGCAGTTTTTATTGATGCACACTTGCTCGGCAAGACAGAAGAGGTTGTGGAGAAAAGATTGTGGCAAGACCCAAAAAGTCGTTTCCAGGAATTGGCTCAGGAATATACAAATGTTACACCCACCTACGAAACAACTGGACAAGAAGGTCCAGACCATGACAGAGTATTTACTGTAGGCGTGTATCTCAATAGAGAGTTTATTGCTGAAGGAAAAGGAAGAGCAAAGCAAGAGGCTGAACAAGAGGCAGCGCTGGGAGCAATTGAAGCCAAAGGTTGGTAGACAATATACACAAACTTGCAGGTGAGAGACTTCTTGTGGTTTCGTGCGTGCTAAAATATACAAATCTATGATTACTTATCTCCATAAGCGTGGTTTTTCGCTTATTGAACTTATGGTTGTTATCGGCATCATCGTAATGATGTTGAGCGTTGCTTTTGTTGCCATAGGTGAGGCTCGGAAAAATACGCGTGACAAGGCACGTGTAGCTGATCTTGCTCAAATTGAGTTTGCTTTAAATTTGTATGCACAGAAGAATCGCGATTATCCGAGCTATGATGGTGGTGTAGAGGTGGGAGTGGGTGAAGACATTGACGAACAGCTTGCAGTATACTGGCCGAGTATTCCCACTGATCCTAAAAGTTCAGGGGCTTCCAATACAGAGTATAGTTATTGGTATCATTCAGATTTTGAGTGCGGAGGGACAAATCATATAATCGTTCTCGCAAGGACGATGGAGCGCGGGAAGTCAAGTAATTTTAATGATGTCTGCGGAGAGTCACTTTCTACGGAACCACCATCTACATTTTTGTCACACTTTGCCACACCTGCGGATGGTTACCATGTTGTGTATTCTCAAGGATATTATCAAGGATATTATCAAGGATCTTATTTTTATTCACAAGCTGAATATTATGCAGAAGGTTCATACTATAATCAATCAACGTACGATGGAGGAAGTCAGGGTACGTATTATTCAGAGAGTGGCTACAGCACCCAGGAACTCAATCTTACCCCAGAACAATTAGCTGGGTCATATATTGTTATTCTTGATTAGCCTCTATCGAGCCGACTTAATATAGCTTCCCGTGCTAGCATGGTAAAAATAATGAAAAAATTAATGCCTCAAAAGAATACTGGATTCACACTTATTGAATTACTCGTTGTGATAACACTTATCACATTATTTTCATTGGTTGTATTGACTGCTGTATTTCAGGGAAGGAAAGAATCAAGAGACCTCAGCCGCATAAGTGATGTAGGTCAGATGAAGTTGGGGGTTAAGTTATACAAAGAAGCTGTTGGCGAGTATCCAGAGTATCCAGATGGGATTGAGATGGGGACAGGTCAATCTATTGATGTAGAGCTTAGTTCTTTTCTGGCGGGAGATATAGCCGATCCTATAAACAAAGGAGATTTTGTATATTGGTATGATTCATCATTTGATTGTGGTGGAACGTTCTATGTCGTTATTATGGCTCTTGAAATGGAATTAGAAAAGAATGCAAATTTTAATGATGTCTGCGGAGAGTCACTTTCTACGGAACCACCATCTACATTTTTGTCACACTTTGCCACACCTGCGGATGGTTACCATGTTGTGTATTTTCAAGGTAACTATTATTCTCAAGGATATTATCAAGGTAACTATTATTCTCAAGGATATTATCAAGGTAACTATTATTCTCAAGGATATTATCAAGGGAACTATTATGCTGAAGGAGCGTATGCTGGCTCTGATGTGGGTAGTGATGAAGTAGCTGGTGCATATATTTTGTTTGTGGCGGAGCTCTAGTTTTAGTTGAAATGCGGCCAATTCTCGACGTTTATTGTGTTACAGTTAGTCATTGTCTGCAGATTTTAATAAAATTATATATCGCTTTTTCTTCCAGTCTTGTCTAGTTTCTAGCCTGAGGTGATTAAATAAGGATGTATTAAATAATTTGATTTAATCTTTTGATATAATGATTCAGCACAAATTGAATTTTGAATTAATTTTCTATGTACCTTAAGCACCTTACAATCAGTGGCTTTAAATCATTTGCTAAAAAAGGCGAACTAGAGTTTAGTGCACCAATTACAGCAATTGTGGGTCCCAATGGCTCTGGGAAAAGTAATGTTGCTGAAGCATTTCGATTTGTTCTTGGTGAACAATCAATTAAATCAATGCGAGGGAAAAGGGGAGAGGATCTTATTTTTAATGGCTCTGATAGTATCTCGCGCGGCAATCGTGCTCAAGTAGCCGTGATGCTCGATAACACAAAACGCGTGTTCCCGGTGGATTTCGATGAAATTACTGTGGAACGCACTGTGCATCGGGACGGTCAAAATGAATACCAAATTAATAATTCAAAAGTTCGTCTCAAAGATGTCCAGGAGCTTTTAGCTGCTGCAAATATCGGTTCTACTGGTCATCATATTATTTCTCAGGGAGAGGCAGATAGAATTTTAAGTGCAAATCCAAAAGAGCGGCGTGAAATGATTGAGGATGCGCTTGGACTTAAGGTGTATCAATATAAGAAAGTTGAAGCAGAAAAAAAACTCAAAAAAACTCGGGAAAATGTTGAGCGAGTACAGTCGCTTAGACGAGAGGTAGCTCCTCACTTAAAATTTTTAGAGAGGCAGGTAAAGAAGATTGAACGTGCTCTTGAGCTTCGTGATTTACTCTCTACAAAGTATCTTGAATACTTGAAACGGGAAGATACGTACATCGCACAGCATCATGACCGTCTTACCAAAATCAGAATAGAGCCAGCCAAAAAGTTAAACACGCTTACAGAACAACTTGCAGATGCAAAAAAGGTATTAGCTGAAACTGCTAATGATGCAAAAAGTAGCGAACTTGTGTCGCTTGAGGAAAAAATTACAGCTGTCCGAAAAGAAAGACAAGATTTTCTGCGCAAGAGTGGGCAACTCGAAGGGCAGGAGTCTTTTTTAGTGCGACGCATTTCACAGATTCAGGATAGCGCAAAAAGTGAATCAGACGCCCCGATTCCAGTGAGTGAAGTAAAAAAAGTTATTAGCTCTATTGAATCCTCAATTGAGAGAAATCTTACAAGCGACAATCTCTCGGTCTTGCAGCGTGCCATGCATGATGTGATCCATACGCTCAAGAAATTTGTGCAGGATATTTCAGGTTCAGTGGTGGTGTCAACAAAAAGTGAAGAGACAGAGCTTTCCGATATACAAAAAGAACGTGTAGCACTTGAGAAAGATTTGAAAGAAGTAGCGTTGCAGGAGGAGAGACTGACGGGGGAGTATGATACATTGCGCAAATCAATTGAAGCAGAGCAGTCAGAAAGTCGTGAGGCAGAGCGTGAGGTTTTTAGGATCGTTGGTGAGCAACGTGACAGTGAAAATGATATTTCGCGCATCGATCAAGAATTGAGTGTGTTGCAACGCGATCGTGATGAATTTAAACGTGAGCTGCAAGAAGCGGTCGTTTTGATTGGCAGAAATGCTGCTCAATATTTTACCTTTGAAATTATTGATAGTGGCAAAGTGGTGAGTGGTAAAGTCATTGCTGAGGAAAACAGAGAGGTGCAACGAGAACGTCGACGTGAACTTGAAAAATTAAAAATTCGACTGGAGGAACTTGGGGGAAATAATGATGACGTTGAAAAAGAATATAAAGAAGTGAAAGAACGAGATGAGTTTTTGGTGCGTGAAATTGCAGACTTGGAGCAATCAACTGAAAAACTCGAAGAATTGATTACTGAACTCGCGGCACAGCTTAACGAACATTTTGTGAATGGCATTGATAAAATTGGTCTTGAGTTCAATCGCTTCTTTACGCTCATGTTTGGTGGTGGTGAAGCCAAAATGGTTCGAATAAAACCAAAGAAACCAAAGAAAAAAGAAGAAGATGTAGAAGAAGGAGAAGAAGTGGTTACTGAAGATGCAGATGACGAAAATGTTGAGGAAGGCATTGAACTCGATGTAAAACTTCCAAACAAACGTGTGCATGGTCTCGATATGCTTTCAGGAGGAGAACGCGCCCTTACTTCTATAGCTTTGATTTTTGCAATGAGTCAGGTGAACCCGCCACTTTTTATCATTCTCGACGAGACTGACGCAGCACTCGATGAAGCAAACAGTCGTCGTTATGGAGACATGATAACTGCATTGGCTCAAAAGTCACAACTCATTCTCATCACTCACAACCGCGAGACTATGGGGCGAGCAGGCATTCTCTACGGTGTCACCATGGCGGGGGACGGAGTTTCAAAATTACTTTCAGTGAAATTTGATGAGGCGGTAGCAGTTGCTAAGTGAGTTCACGTCATTGCGCGCGCATTCATTGCGTCGCATACAGATATGCACTATTGTTGCTAAAGAATCTTTGGATGAAAGGGAGTTGAAAAGATGACGTATGTTATTGAATCTATTTACGAAAATGATGTAAAGGATTTGAATCACGGCTATCCTGGTATGGTCTTAAAATGTGAGTCTAGAAAAGCCAAACAAGGTGAGCCTCTCGGTTTTCTCGCTTCTGATAAGAAAACAAGAGTGAAACTTTGCTATTTCATGATTGAGGCGTCAGATGTGTGCGGAATGAAAACAGTCGATATCACGTGTATTCCTGTTTATTCTGGCCTGCGAGCCGTTGCGTTTATTCAGTGGTACATTTGGGAGAAGTTTCCTGTTGTGGCTGAAGGAGAGAGTCAATCCATTTACCTCACTGCAATCTGTGAGGCGAATGGTCATAGAGATCGTGCCACAATAGAAAAGATCGTTGAACCGCTCAAACACATCGGTTTTCAGGTTAGTGTAATTGTGGGTATGTACGGTGGATTTGGTTTTGCGTCACCGGGAGTGATGCTCAGTCGTGAGTATGAAAAGCCAAAACAAAGCCTCATACAGTGGTTCCGTACTCGCTTGTCTCAGTTTAGATTTTAAAACGATCCAACAACGTATTCAAATGAGCATGAGACTGTTTGTCCCATGCATTTTTTTTTGTATAGGCCTCTTTTCGGTTAATACATTCTCAAATGGACGTCTATTCCTATTGGAGATTATCTACAAGAGTTATCTGCTAAAAATATAACGGTGACTAGAAATGAGAATTGAAGGCTCATCTTTGACTGCATCATTAAATGATATGAAAATATTTTGACGCCAGTGTGTTGAACGTGTTTCAGTAACCCCTTTATTCCAGTTGTGGCATGCTATGTATTTTTTTCATATTATGCACTAAGACGCTTGAGAACATGAGCTCTTTCAATTGTAATGAAACTCATTGACAAAATTGGTGTTTGTTGTATTTTGTGTTTACAGAAGAGAGGAAAAAAATGCTAAATTTGCGTGACAAAACACATAGCTTTGTTTGTAATCCCATGAATCGTGTCTTCTGTTGTGATCCAACAGCATATACGATTAAGAAGGGACTTGTTGATGGAAGTTCAATGATGGAGCCTGTAGGAATGGATCGACATAGCCGGACACAGATGTTTCTTAATGAAGAGGATGAGACCGAGTCTACTCTTTCTGAAGAATATTTTGGGTTCTGGCGGTACAGTTCAGTAGCTACTCTTTCGTTTCAAACTCAGTGGAGGGGCTTGCTGCCAGTTTGGAATTTTGTGTTGCAGGGGAAGTTTAGTGATCTGGTTTGTGACGAAAAGAAACAAGAAACATTTGATCAAGTTCAAGACATTTTAATACGCTCCGCATCGACTAAAAGAGATGATGTGAGAGTGAGTGTATTTAGTCCGCGAGGGCTGCCACTAAGATGGAATGGCGGTTGTTACGATATTAAAATAGAAGGGGAATGGGATTCGTTTTCTGGAGCAGAATCAATTGTTATTGACAACAAGGTCGTATGGAGCGCCACATTCATGGGTCAGCTCCTTCATGGACGAAGTTGGTAAACGAACGGACCGGAAGCTTTGCTTCCGGTCCATTTTATTTTAAATCTCTAGTTTTTCAAAAGCTCAAAGTCGAGTTGTCTCTCTTCCATGTCCGCACGCACGAGTTTAATACGCACCTCTTGTCCGAGGGTATACGTCTTTCCGGTTTTGTCACCCTTGACGCGGTATTTGTTTGCTTCATGAGTAAAGTAGTCACCCTTGATGCTTGCAAGTCGCACCATTCCTTCTGATCGAGAATTTTTCTCTTCTACGTAGACACCCCAATCAGTCACCCCTGTGACAATGCCGTCAAATTCTTGCCCAACCTTGTCGAGCATAAATTCAACTTGTTTAAATTTAATTGAGTCACGTTCTGCACGTACTGCATACATCTCGCGTTCTGAAGATTGTATGGCGAGATGCTCATACTTTGTCATTTCAGCGTGATTTATCTGCGAACCATCTAAGTGTCGGCGAAGCATTCGGTGAGCCATAAGGTCCGGGTATCTACGAATAGGAGACGTGAAGTGTGTGTAGTACTTGAACGCTAATCCAAAGTGACCAATGTTTTTTGTTGAGTAGATAGCCTTCGCCATTGAACGAATGGTTGCTACTTTAATGAGATTTTCTTCAGGAGTTCCTTCAATTTCTTTGAGTAGTTTGTTAATGTCTTGGGCCTCCACCGCACCTTTATTTGTTTCGAATTCGTACCCAAGGGCATGGATAAAAATAGAAAGCTCTTCAATTTTATCTGGATTTGGCACATCATGAATACGGTATATAAATGCGGCATCACGCCCTTTGCTTTTAGAAAGATTGTAGATGTATTCTGACACTTTTCGATTAGCGAGAAGCATAAAATCCTCAATCATGAGCATTGTCTCAACGCGGACTTTTGCATGTACTGCAATAGGCTTTCCGTGTTCATCAAGTTCAAACTTTACCTCTGGCTGGTCAAATGCAATTGCTCCGTTTGTAGTTCGTTGTTTGCGGAAAATGCGTCCTATGGTCATCATGGTATTGAGAACATCAAGATGGTCGCCGGATTGGTCGTCTAGAACTTTCTGCGCATCTTCGTAGCTAAAACGCTTGTCCGAGTAAATGATAGTCTGCCCGTACCACTCATTATGAATATTTGCACCTTTGTCTATTTCAAAAACAGCAGAGAATGCAAGTCGGTCTTCGTGTGGACGAAGAGAGCAGAGGTCATTTGAAAGTACTTCAGGAAGCATAGGGATAACGCGGTCAACAAGGTAAATAGATGTGCCACGTTCCTGAGCTTCTTTGTCAATGTCGTCACCTTCACGTACGTAGTGAGAGACATCAGCGATATGAATACCGATTTCATAATTTCCATTGGGAAGTTCATGAAAAGAAAGTGCATCATCAAAATCTTTTGCATCAGCAGGGTCGATGGTCATTGTGGTGCGGTCACGCATGTCACGGCGGACAGGATTCTCTCCTTTTGTATCTTCAACCGCGTGTGCAAAAATTTCTTCTTTTTGCGCATACAGTTTTTTTCCTGCTTCTGAAATGAGTTCAGGAAAGTTTTCTGAAAAACCGCCAGAACGAATAATCGCCTGCATTTCTGTTTCGTGGTCCCCAGCTCTTCCAAGAGTTTCGGTTACTTCAGCGATAGGATCAACATGTGGGTCTTTCCAGACAGTAATTTCAGCAGCAACCTTCATTCCTTCATCTGCTGTTGTTGCTTCTGACAAAACTGGGCGGACGTGGATGCGTGAGTTGTCGGGGCTCAAGTAGTAGCCTGTGCCAGTTTTATTTTTTTTAACTGTCCCAATAAATTCACTGTGTTTTGCTTCAATAACACGAATAACTTTTCCTTCTTGACGTTTTCCCGGGACTAGTTTTAAAAGCTCAATTTCAACGATGTCGCCATCTAGTCCAAAGGACAGATTTTCAGTTGTAATGACAATATCCTCTTCTGTATCTTTTTGTTCTGGTCGTTTAAAAAAGCCCGTGCCTTTTCCGCGCACCATAAGCGCGCCTTCAAATGTTTGATTTTGAGTCATAATTTAAAGGTCATCCTACCATTGACGAGCCAATATGGCCATAGTATGGTTGGTTACGAAGTACAAAGTTCCTAATAAAAAAGGAGGTCGCACTATGACAATGCCGAACGTACTCAAGGTAGTTCCTGATAGGCACAACAAAATAACTCTGCTGGTATCGCAGCCTGATAAAGCAGTGGAGTGGTTTCAGGGCAGCTTTAAGTCAACAAAGGGTTGGGTCTCTGCATATGTGCCAAGCAACGTTGCTCCAAGCTACTGGTATCACAGTTTGCCAAGTAATGATATTGTCGATTTTCTCCTCAGGCAAAATTTTCAATCTGATGATGAGCTCATAATTGGCGAAAGCGATTTTGCAAAAATCAGTAAAATTATTTCGGCGCCGATTGTTGACTTTAGCCTCAGAGATATACGTCTGGTCAAAAAGATGAAGAGTGTTCGCAATCAGCACGCTGTTCTCATTGCGGAGCCGTGTTCATACAACGACAAATGGAGTATTTGTTTCCGGGAAGGAGGAGGTTATTTTTCGGGTGCCTTTCCAGAATCTGCTGAGGAAACTCTCAGGTATTTACGTAGCCACACAAAACAGGTGCCGGTCTTCATGACTGAGTCTGCGCTTGAGCTGCTACAACCAGCACTTGCATTGCCAACGCTTCCGGTGCAGGTGGCTTTGTGTCCGGAACTTCCTGAGCAAGTGTATACACCACGTAAGCCAATGTTCATTCAGTCACTCAGCTTGTTTCTTCGGTGGAATGCAAATCAGTGATACATTCAGACGGCATGAGCTTCGCTCTTGCCGTCTTTTCTATTGCACAATTGTCATATATATAGTATTGTTCTGCCCGTTATGTTAATGATGAGATTACAACGAGTCGGCCGCAAAAACGATCCTAGTTATCGTATTGTGGTGACTGATAAGCGAACTGGCCCTAAGAGCAACAAGCATATCGCTATTCTTGGATCGTACAATCCGAAAATGGATCATATTCAGCTTGATGTGGAGGCGGCTAAAGTTTGGCTTTCAAAGGGTGTGCAGCCTTCAGATACCGTGCACAATATTCTCGTCGGACAAAAAGTGATTGATGGAAAGAAAGTTAATCCTCTTCCACGTAAATCACCGATTGTCGACGAAGAGGCTATCAAGAAGGCTGAAGAAGAAGCTGCAGCAAAAGCTGAAGCTGAAAAGGTCGCAGCAGAAGCTGAGAAAGCATCTGCAGAAGCTCCAAAAGAAGAGGTTGCTGAGGTGTCTGAAGCACAGAGCGAAAGCGACAATGCTGAAGATACACAGAGTGAAACTTCAGCAACAGAAGAACCTGCAGAAGCAACTCCGACTGATGATGTTCAGAGTGATACTCCAGCAGAAACAGAAGAACCAAAAGCGTAATCATTTTTTTAATGAAACGGCCCCACATGCTAACTGCACGTGGGGCCGTTGACGTATGAGTAAACCTCTCGTATTATTTACAGAGCTACCGCGTAACGAGAGATGCGGACGCTTATCAGATTAAGTTCTCAATATAAAACGCATATGCAAGAAGATCAGCAATTTCTAGAATCAGTAGTGAAGGCATTAGTAGATCATCCAGATAGCGTACAAATCAATCGAACTGTCGATGAGATGGGTGTTCTTCTAACACTCGACGTCCATGCTGAAGACATGGGTAAGATTATCGGTCGTTCAGGAAATACTGCAAAGGCAATTCGGACACTCCTTCGTGTTGTTGGTATGAAAAATGATGCGCGTGTAAACCTTAAGATCAATGAACCAGAAGGTGGGACAGGTGGACGTCCAGCTATCTCAGAAGAAATGGGAGAGGAAGCAGGGTCTGCTGCAGAGCAAATGGCAGAGCCTAAGAGTCTCGACCAAGCTATCGACGACCTCAAAATCTAAATTTGGGAAAATGAAAGAAAAGCGCGAATTTTCGATTCGCGCTTTTTCTGTGCTACGATTCTTTTATTATGAGTGATGCTATAAATTTTGTTGAGAACAGATTTCACTACCTCTCTCCTTTTTCCGCACATGAAGTGGAACTAGATGGTGTGGTGTTTAAAACAGCTGAGCATGCGTATCAGTCACTGCGTATGGTGCCGGAAGTACGGAAGGAAATTATGGACACCAAAAGTCCTCTCGATGCATGGCGTGTAGCACAGAAATGTAAGGAGGAAGACAAAATGTTGGAAGGCTGTAATAAAGATGAACTGATGGAAAAAATCTTCAGGGCAAAATTAGCACAACATCCTGACATTGCAGAAATCCTTAAAGAGTCAGGAGACAGAGAACTTTTAAAGGTGTACGATACAGATTATTACTGGGGCACTGGCGCTGATGGTTCTGGTGAAAATAAGATGGGTAAGCTTTGGTCGGAACTAAGAGATGAACTTGAATAATATGAAAAGAGGTATTGATTACACCGGTGTAAATGTAGCTTTCTATTGTCACGATGGAAAAGGGAATTACCTTTTTCATCGACGTGCGCCAGGTGCGAGAGATTCACATGGAACATGGTCTTGTGGTGCCGGAGGTGTGCACTTTAATGAGTCAGTCTTAGAAGCGCTAAATCGTGAGGTAGAAGAAGAGTTGAATACTAAGCCTCGTGAAGTGGAGTTCCTTGGATGGGGAGAAGCATTCCGTGAGCATGAAGGTAAGCCGATGCATTGGATTGTGTTTCGGTATCGTGTTTTACTCGACCGTGAGAAAGTGGTAAACAATGAACCAGAAAAACATGAAGAGCTAGATTGGTTTAGAATCGACAACTTGCCACAACCGCTACATCCCGTTGTTGCTGTTGAAGTTGCAGAGTATAAAAATCTACTAAAGTAATATGAATTTTCACGTCATCACATTATTTCCTGAGCTTTGCCAAGCGTACACAGACGCAAGTGTCCTTGGGCGTGCTCAGAAAACAGACAAAGGTACAGGTTCTAAGGTTCGCGGAAAGAAGATTGGAGTGAACTACTATAACCCTCGAGATTTCTCAAAAAATAAACACAAGAAGGTGGACGACCGTCCGTATGGTGGGGGTCCAGGAATGGTGATGGCAGCGGAGCCAATTTTGCGTGCGTGGGAGAAAGCGGTTGGTCGGAAGAAAGATCAGAAGAAAGTAAAGACACTTATCATGTCTCCACGTGGGAAGAAGTTTGATACTGCGATGGCTAAAAAACTCGCAAAGCAATATGACCATTTGGTTCTTATCTCTGGACGTTATGAAGGAATCGATAGTCGAGTGAAGAAAATTCTCAAGGCTGAAGAAGTTTCAGTTGGGGACTATGTACTCACGGGTGGTGAACTTCCGGCACTCTCAATTATTGACTCAGTCTCACGACAAGTCCCTGGTGTGCTTGGCACGTTTGAGTCGCTTGAAGAGGAGCGCGTTTCAAGTGGCGAGATGTACACTCGTCCCGAAGTTTTAGAATACAAAAAAAAGAAGTATACAGTTCCTCCAGTTTTTGTAGGAGGAAACCATAAGGAGATAGACAAGCGACGAGATAGTTAGCTTTATGTGTAGTTAAATAAGTTCGAGTCCTTGTCTGGCAGCATAATTGACATATTTCGTAAAATATGTTCTTATATTAAGTAGATAAGAAACGTCACGCAAGCTGTTTGGGTAATCAGGCTTGCTAACGATATGATTATTCATCCTTCGCCCCTTCCGTAAGGAAGCAAGCGGATGACTTCTGGAATGGTTCAATCCAATCTAGGAGAAGATCAATGAGAACATCGACATGTGGTACTTGCGGTAAATCAGGTAAATCATTTGAAACCATCAATCCCGCTCCCGTCCTGCGAGCCGCCCTTGGTGGTACGGACGAGAATCAAATCTGCTACGGCTGTGCGCTAGAGTGCATCACTGGTGACAGAGCGCCGGAAGAAGGAGACTTCAATTCGGCGCGAATCATCTCGGGCGAGATGTCCGAACAAGAATGGCGGTGGCTGAAAGAAGACCTAGAGGCCGCTGAGCAAGGCCGCTCAATACGCGAGTATGAGCCACCAGAGTACGAACCGCTTGAAGAGTACAACGACGACGATGAAATCTTCGGGCACGAGTGCTTCGAAGACGATTACGAGGTACTGCCTTCACTCGACGAGTACGAAGACGATCATAATTGAGACCTTAGAGCCCTGAGATAACATCAACGGGCTCTTTTCTATTGGATTGGAAGAATTTTAGGCTTAGATTTCTTACACTATAAAAGTTCTAACATCGTCCCAGACGGCCAGCTCACAATAATCCACCCCCTTTTGGGGTGTTTTGCTTAGTTTGATATACTAGAAATATGAAATTACTTCTTACATCTGCTGGGATAACAAATGATGAGATTGCAGTTGCTTTGGAGGACCTGGTAGATAAAAAATTTTCACAATTAAAGTTTCTTTTTATCACTACTGCTGCGAATACTGGAGTGGATGACAAAACTTGGCTTACAGAAAATATTAATGAAATAACAATCAGAAAACCTCTCTCAATAGATTTGATAGATATCGCTGGCTTACCGCAAGAACTATGGCAACGTCATTTTGAAGTTGCTGATGTTATATGTTTTGGTGGAGGTGATGAAGCTTATCTCTCCCGAATTTTGGCTGAACAAAATGTAAAAGAATATCTCAACATTCTTCTTGATGAAAAAGTGTACATGGGGATTAGTGCCGGAAGTATCGTGGCAGGCATATTTTTGCCTAAAGGTCTAAATGTTGAAATCTATGGCGAGGAGTGTGAAAGCGATAGTGGGGTAGGGATGGATTTTTTTGATTTTGTATTTATCCCTCATTTGAACTCACCATATTTTCCAGGAGTAACCACAGAGATTTTGAATGAAAAAAGTGACAGATTTGATTCAAGAGCAATTGCAGTAGATGATTTTACTGCAGTAAAAATTAATGATAGCCAAATTAGTTTGGTAGGTAATGGTGAGTCGTGGGAGCACTCAAAATAGTTCAACTTCGTACCAAACGGCCAGCCTTCAGTTGACACATCATCTATATTATTCTATTAGAAATTGGAGGACTCAAGAATGACAGAAACCTCGCTATTCGACGAAACTGGCCATCATTGCCTTCGCTCTGTTTTAGGGCCAGAAGAAGGCGTCTTGCTTATCCAAAAACTCGAGGATGGTACTTTAAAGAGCTGTTCTTTGGGAGATTTGCTCAAGCTAGTCGACAAGCTCGAAATACCACTTGAGATGGTCATCGCCCTAATCGGTGAAGCACAAGCTGTGCTTGACGAAACTCCCTGAACGCTACGGCTCCCAATAGGCCGTCCACCACTCATATAAGGAGTCGGTTGGGCGGTTCTTTTATTTTATACTAAAAAAGTTCCAACTTCGTACCAGACGGCCAGCACTAAATTTGAACGTTATTTTTCCACGTTTTCTAGACAGCTGAAAATCACTATCGAACTTTGCTATACTAGGCTTGTGTGCTGTTGTTGTATATAAAAGTTCCAACTTTGTACCAGATTCCCAGCGAGGTTGACACATTAAATTCGATATGTTTTATCTACTCTCAAATAAGACTGGAGAAAGCTATGAATGCATTTTGGGCAATGTACCCGATACTTATGCTTTTCGCCTTTTTTGGCGGCATCGCATGGGTATACCACAAGTAGCAAGCTCATGCTGATGAAGTTCTTTATGTTTACAAGCTTGCTGAGGAGATTACGGGGAAGTTCTGTAAATAGTTTTCAGAAGTAAAGCGAAGTTAAGCACCCCAAAAGATTGGTGTGCTTTTTATATATAAAAAGACCACTAACAAAGAAAACAAACTTTCTTTGTTAGTGGTCTGTAATTTCTATGGGCTTATGCACTTTGAGAAATCGGCGGCAACAGAACATAACCAACCGCCGGCAATTTTTTAGACTTGTTTTATGGGCTCTTTGAGGGGGGCAGTTTACACGTTTACACTTTTTGATATACTTTCTTCATGAAGATTATGATTGTCGGTAGTACTGTATTTGCCAAAAAAATGCTTGAGACTACAAATAAACTAGAAGATTTGGGGCACGAGGTTAAAGCTCCATCGAATCTAGAGGAGCATATAGCCGATCCTGGACTAAGAAATAACCTCGCTTTGGATAAGGAATTAGTTTCAGGGAAGAATGTGATGCATGTAGGGTTTGACAAGGTTGCATGGAGCGATGCAATACTTGTATTAAATCATGACAAAAATGATATCGAAGGATACATCGGAGCTTCAACACTCATGGAGATAGGGGTTGCAGGTCACTTGCGTAAAAAAATATTCGTACTCAACACAATTGCTGGAGATCAAAGATACACCCATGAAGTAGATGTACTTGGCGGTCAAGTTATTGACGGCGATTTGAGCAAGCTTCATTAAAAAGGTATTAAACCGTGTACCCGCAGAAGCATTTTGAGCGAGGGAGGCAAGGCATGAAAATTACGGAGCAATTTTCATGGCAATTATTAAAAATATCGCTTGCAAAATATTGCCAATGCTGTATAATCCCGGGCACTAACGCACTATCTATTCGAGTGAGTCACGGTTGCTTACGTATAGGTGTTGGAAAATCACTTCGTTCGTGATGCTATTACAAACCGTGCAAAACTAAATATTGAGGATAACGTATTTTTAAGTGCGGATTTTTTCGTGTTTATGTTTGCCTAATTTCAATACATTATATATGTATCAAAAGCCAAAAGCAGAGAATTACGCTTCAGTTGGTGCGATGCCACAGAAGCGTTTCATGAAGGCAAAGGAGCCACTTGTGGAACTTCCTGACCTTATTGAGCCACAGCGCGTATCTTTTACGTGGTTTGTTGAAGAGGGTCTCAAGCAAATTTTTACAGAATTTTCACCAATTACTGACTATTCTGAAAAGAAGTTCGAAATGAAGTTCAAAAAGTATGAGCTTGGTGAGCCAAAGTGTACCCCAGCATACGCTAAAGAAAATAAGCTTACGTACGATGCGCCCCTTCGTGCGACAGTTGTACTCAAGAACTTGACATTTGATTCTTCAAAAGAACAGGAGATTTTCTTGGCTGATGTGCCAGTAATGACTGACCATGGAACATTTCTTATTAATGGTGTTGAGCGAGTAATCGTTCCTCAGCTTGCTCGAAGTTATGGCATTTTCTTTACCTCACAAGAGCTAAAGGGAAAGACTTGTTTTGGTGCAAAAATCATTCCAGCACGAGGTGCATGGGTTGAGATTGAATCTGAAGCTGATGGAATTATCTACATCAAGATTGATAGAAAGAAAAAAATACCTATTACTGCACTATTGCGCGTAATGGGACTGAAGGATGAAAAAGAAATGGTAGGTCTTTTTAAGGGTGTTGAACGAGGTGAAGAGTACATTAAAGCAGCACTTGCTAAAGATACTGCAAAAACAACCGATGATGCATATGTAGAAATCTACAAGCGCCTTCGTGACGGTGATTTGGCTACCGTAGACAATGCAAAAGAGTTTGTAAACTCAATCTTTTCTCCAGAACGATACGACCTCTCTGAAATTGGTCGTCATCACTTTAACGAACGATTTGGTCGACCGACCGACAAAAAAGCAACTGACGAACGTGTAGTAACTTTGGAGGACATTCGTCTTATCCTTACTACTATCATGGAAAAAAACCATACTCCAGGAGCTATGGCTGATGATATTGACCACCTTGGTTTCCGACGAGTGCGATACTTTGGTGAGATGGCAATTCAGCGTGTGCGTGTTGGTATGACTCGTATGAAGCGAAACATCCAAGACCGAATGTCTACGATTGAAGCTGAGACTTCGCTTCCAATGCAGATCATCAATCCGCGACCACTTCAGGCTGCAATCAAGGAATTTTTCACAACAAACCAGCTTTCACAGTTCATGCCACAGCAGAACATTCTCGCTGAGCTTGAAGGACTTCGAACACTTTCAGCGCTTGGACCCGGAGGTCTGACTCGAGAGCGGGCAGGTTTTGAAGTACGAGACGTTCACCCTTCTCACTACGGACGACTTTGTCCAATCCACACACCTGAAGGACCAAACATTGGTTTGATTCTTCGACTCGCGATGTACTCACGAGTAAACCGATTCGGTATTATCGAGACACCATACGTAAAGGTTGAAAAGGGTGTTTTGACTGGCGAAGTGGTATATTTGAACGCTCACGAGGAGGAAGGGTTTACTATCGCTCATGCTGCTGTTGCGGTTGATGCAAAAGGTAAAATCACTCCAGATATGGTAGAAGCTCGTCGAAATGGTGAGCCAAAGCTTGTGGAACGAAAGGATGTAAACTACATGGATATTGCAACAAACCAGGCATTTTCTGTAGCGACTTCGATGATTCCATTTTTGAACCATGATGATGCGAACCGTACACTCATGGGTTCAAACATGCAGAAGCAGGCAACTCCTTGTATTGTTCCTGATGCACCTATTGTTGCAACAGGAATTGAAGGGTTGGCTGCGAAAGATACTGGACGAGTACTTGTTGCTCACGAAGCTGGTGAAGTAATTGAAGCTGACGCAAAACACATCGTTGTGAAGAATAAGGAAGGAAAGAAGAAAGAGTATCCACTTACTACATTCCAACGAACAAATGATTTCTCAGCGTTTTACCATCGAGCTGCAGTGACTGTTGGTGACAAAGTGAAACGAGGTGACTTACTTGCTGACACTTCTTCAACTGACAATGGTCAGATGGCTGTTGGACAAAATGCAATGGTTGCCTTCATGAGTTGGAGTGGAGCAAACTACGAGGATGCAATTATTATTTCAGAACGACTTGTTAAAGACAGTAAGTTTGCGACCATTCACCTTGATGAACTCGATGTTTCAGTGCGAGACACAAAACTTGGACCTGAAGTAACTACTCCAGATATTCCAAACGTTTCAGAAATTAAACTTCGAAACCTTGATGAAAACGGAATCATTCGTATTGGAGCTGAAGTGCGACCAGGAGATATCCTTGTTGGTAAAGTAACGCCAAAGGGAGAGGCACAACTTACTCCTGAAGAACGACTACTTCGTTCTATTTTTGGAGAAAAAGCTAAAGATGTAAAAGATACTTCACTTCGTCTTGAAGCAGGGAAGCGAGGACGAATCATTGGTGTAAAGATTTTCTCACGAGAAAATGGAGACCATCTTGAGAGTGGTGTTATTAAGAAGATTCTGGTAACTATTGCACAGGTTCGAAATGTATCAGTAGGAGATAAGCTTGCAGGACGACACGGTAACAAGGGTGTTATTTCACGAATCCTCCCAGAAGAAGACATGCCGTACACCGAAGACGGTCGAGCAGTTGATGTACTCCTTACACCGCTTGGTGTTCCTTCACGTATGAACTTGGGGCAGATTCTTGAGCTTCACTTAGGTATGGCGGCAAATACACTTGGATATCAGGCTATTGTTCCACCGTTTGCTTCGGCAACTGAAGAGGAAATTAAAGCAGAACTCAAGGAAGCAGGCTTGCAAGAAGATGGCAAGATGCAACTTCGTGATGGACGAACAGGTGAGGAGTTTGAACAGAAGACTGCCGTTGGGTATATGTATATTTTGAAGCTTCACCACATGGTGGAAGACAAGATTCACATGCGTTCTATTGGGCCGTACTCTCTTATTACGCAACAACCACTTGGCGGTAAAGCGCAGATTGGTGGGCAGCGATTTGGGGAAATGGAGGTCTGGGCACTTCTTGGTTACGGAGCAGCATATACACTACGAGAAATGCTCACTATTAAGTCTGATGATATCGTCGGTCGGTCGGCAGCATTTGATGCAATCGTCCGTGGTGAAAAAATTTCACACCCACACACACCTGCAGCATTTAATGTTCTTGTAAATCAGCTGCGTGGCCTTTCACTTGATGTTGACCTTAAGCGAGAAGATGTATTCCCAACAAAGAAAGATTATTAGTCCTCAACATATAAAATAATATGAATCCTAAAACACAAAAGAGAAATGCACCTTCACAGTTCACAGAAGTGAGTTTGAAGCTAGCAGCTCCAGAAAAAATTCTAGAATGGTCATTTGGTGAAGTTACAAAGCCAGAGACTATCAACTATCGAACACAACGGCCTGAAAAGCACGGTTTGTTTGATGAGCGTATATTTGGTCCTGTTGAGGACTATGAGTGTTCTTGTAAAAAATACCGAGGTATTCGATACAAAGGTATTACTTGTGAAAAATGTGGTGTTGAAGTAACGCGCGCTATTGTTCGACGTGAACGAATGGGACACATTGAGCTTTGTGTACCAGTTTCACATATTTGGTTCTTACGAGGTGTGCCAAGCCGAATCGCTTTGATTCTTGGTATTACTGCTTCATCAGTGGAGAAAGTTATCTATTTTGCAGGATACATCATTACGAAAGCGTCGGAAGATGAGCGAGCACGACTTTTGAAAGAACTTGATACAGAATACAAAAGTAAGCTTAAGGAACTTAAAAACGAAGATGCGAAAGACGAGCTTAAGACTCGAATGACTGATACTAAGAAAGAGATTGAAAGTGTAAAACAAGGGACAGTACTTGATGAAACAACGTTTCATAAGTTCTCAGTAAAATACTCAACACTTTTCGAAGCACGAATTGGTGCAGAATCAATATTCGAACTCTTTAAGAATATTGATCTTGAGAAGCTCAAAGATAGACTTGAAACAGAACGAGAAACAGCTGGTGTTGCAGAACGGACAAAGTTAGACAAACGTCTAAATCTTATCCGAGGAATGCTTCATGCTGGTGTTCGTCCTGAATGGATGTTTTTAAACAGAATCCCAGTTATCCCTCCAGCGCTACGCCCGATGGTCGCACTCGAAGGTGGGCGACATGCGTCGTCAGACCTTAACGACCTTTACCGACGTGTAATCAACCGAAATAATCGTCTTAAGAAGCTCATCGACATTATGGCTCCAGACGTTATTCTCCGAAACGAGAAGCGTATTATGCAGGAGGCCGTTGATGCACTTATTGACAACTCAATCCGTCACGGAAACACAGCGTATTCGTCAATGAGTCAGGCACAACGACGACCATTGAAATCACTTTCTGATTACCTTAAAAGTAAGCAGGGTTATTTCCGACAAAACTTGCTCGGTAAGCGAGTCGATTATTCTGGACGTTCAGTGATTGTTATCGGTCCTGATCTTGAACTTGATCAATGTGGTCTTCCAAAACACATGGCACTCGAACTATTCCGTCCGTTTGTCATTTCACAACTTCTTCGCCAAGAACTTGCATATAACATTCGTGGTGCAGGTCGCCTTATCGAGGATGGTGTGCCAGAAGTGTGGGCGATCCTTGAGAATGTAATTAGTGAAAAACACGTACTACTGAACCGAGCGCCAACTCTTCACCGACAGGGTATTCAGGCATTCCGCCCGGTACTGATTGAAGGTAATGCGATTCAGGTCCACCCACTTGTGTGTACTGCGTTCAATGCTGACTTCGATGGTGACCAGATGGCAGTTCACGTGCCACTTTCAGATGAAGCGCAGCTTGAAGCTCGTGAACTCATTTCAGCAAACAAAAACGTATTGAAGCCAGGATCAGGTGAACCAGTTGTTTCAGAGTCACTTATGGATATGGCACTTGGCGCATTCTGGATGACAAAGATTATTGAAGGGAAGAAAGGTGAAGGGAAGTGGTTCTCTTCACCAAACGATGCAATCAACGCGTACGACTACGGACACGTAGATTTCCGCGCAAAGATTAAAGTCCTTGCCACAGACACACCTAAGTATGCACAGTACGAAGAACAAGTATTTGAAACATCAGTTGGGCGCCTTCTCTTCAACTCAGTGCTTCCAAGTGACCATGTGTACATCAATGATGTTGTTTCACAGCGTGATCTTTTTGCTGTCGTACTCGACCTTATCGATGATCAGGGGATTGCAGTTGTTCCAAAGGTTGTAAACAAAATTAAGAAATTTGGTTTCAAGTATGCAACAGTTTCTGGTACAACGTGGGGTATTGATGAAGTAATCATTCCAGAAGAAAAAGGTGCAATTATCGCAGCTTCACGTGAAGAGGAGCGAAAGATTCTTGAATTCTATGATCAAGGATTGCTTTCACGCGATGAACGACGTCGAATGGTTATTGAGATTTGGCATAAAACTAAATCTGATTTGGAGCAAATTATTCCTGAAAAGATGGATCAGGATGGGTCTGCATTTGATTTGTGGAAATCTGGGGCGCGAGGTTCTATGCGACAGATTGCACAGATGGTGGGTATGAAAGGGCTTATTGTGAACACACGTGGTGAAACACTTGAGTTCCCGGTAACATCTTCGATGAAAGAAGGTATGAGTCCAATTGAGTACTTCATTACAACTCACGGTTCACGTAAAGGTCTAGCCGACACAGCACTTCAGACTGCGAAAGCGGGATATCTAACTCGACGACTCTTTGTGGTTGCGCAAGATGCGATTGTGACAGCAGAGAATTGCAAGACCAAAGACGGTGTCACCATTGGTCGCCTTTCTGCTTCTGGTATTGAGATTGCCTTCTCCAAGGCTATTAAAGGTCGCGTACTTGGAGCTGACGCTGTTGACGCTAAAGGAAACGTTATCTTTAAGAAGGGTCACATGCTGTCACGACGTGAGGCAATTGAAATTGAGGGAACAACGTGTGAATCAGTCATCGTTCGTTCTCCAATGACTTGTGAGACACTCCGTGGTGTTTGTCAGCAGTGTTACGGCATTGACCTTACAACGAACCATCTGGTTGATGTTGGTGAAGCTGTTGGTACTGTGGCAGCACAAGCGATTGGTGAGCCGGGTACACAGCTTACGATGAATACGAAGCATGCTGGAGGTACTTCTGCGGTTGGAGGTGACCTTACACAGGGTCTCCCAAGAGTTGAGGAAGTGTTTGAAAAACGTCTCCCTAAGAATCCTGCTGCAATTTCAAAGACAGATGGTTTTGTAACTGAAATTCGTACAGAAGGTAAGGAAAAAGTTATTGTTGTGGTTCCTGCTAAGGATTCAAAATATGCACCTAAGAAGGCGGATGTTATTGAATACGAAGTGAATCCACGACGTGTCATTAAGGTGTCTAAAGGTGAAGAGGTCGTGTCAGGTCAGCTTTTGACTGATGGATCTGCATATCTTCCAGATATGTTCAAATACGGAACAAAAATCCAGACACAGGACTACATTATTTCTGAGATCAACAAAATTTACGAGCTCCAAGGTGTGACGATTTCTCGAAAGCACATTGAGCTTATTGTGAAGCAGATGATGAGTCGAGTGAAGATTACCGTTTCAGCTGATAGTCACTTTACTCCAGGTGAGGTTGTTGAAGAATGGATTTTCTTTGAGGCTAACGAAGCACTCAAGGCAGCAGGTAAGGAAGTTGCGAAAGCTGACAAACTTATCATGGGAATTACTGAAAGCTCACTTTCACGTAAATCATTCCTCTCAGCTGCATCGTTCCAAAACACCACTCGTGTGTTGATTAACGCAGCAGTGAAGGGAAGTCACGATAATCTCGCAGGACTTATGGAGAACGTTATCATTGGTAAGCTTATTCCAGCAGGAACAGGCTTTAAAGGCTCTAAAAAGGCTGAGATGATTAAAGCAGTCGCCTACGACGAAAGCGAGAATTAGAGATTAAAATACGTACAGAAAACAGCGGAATTGTCCTCGACATTCCGCTGTTTTTCTATGTACACAAAAAACCCCAGCAAAACCGCAAGGGTCTTCTGAGGGGGTGTGGTTATTGCAAGTCTTCTTTTGCTAAGTTTTTGTTTCGCTCATCATGTGCTTCGAACAATTCTATCCCTAGAATTATCGGACCCAGTAGGCTCATTATTGTAATTCCAAACAAGGTGCCGAAAAGCGAAAATTCGTTCAACTTAACTTTTTTGTTGCAATACATAAGTGCTGCGACACCCACCACAACTGAACATATCGCCCACAGGGCAAAGAAGGTGTTTAAAAATGAGGTCACTGTCTATTATCTCCTTGCAGTTTCTATTTCATTGGAAATATACTACAAAATATAAATATAGCAATAGTTGTGCGTCATTTGGCAATCCAAGGTAGAATAGTCTAATTATGGCTTCGGGTGACTCAGTGCAACAAATTAAAGACCGTCTTTCTGTTGTCGATGTTGTTTCATCGTACGTAGAGCTCCATCAGGCAGGTAAGAACTTTAAAGGCAAATCACCGTTCACTAATGAAAAAACACCCTCATTCTATGTGTCTCCAGACAGAGGAATGTATTACTGTTTTTCCAGTTCACAGGGTGGGGATATTTTTTCCTTCATCCAAGCAATGGAAGGTGTCGATTTTAAAGGTGCTCTTAAAATACTTGCTGAAAAAGCAGGTATTGAACTGGTGCCTGAAGACCCAAAGAAAAAGACTGAGCGCGATAGGCAGTATGATGTACTTGAAGACGCAACAAAGTTTTATGAAAAGTATTTGAGCAACGAAAAAAGTGCACAGCAATATCTGGAAGATCGGGGTGTGAAAGCTGAAACACGAGCACGGTGGAGACTTGGCTATTCCCCTGGTCCACCCCAGCATGGATGGCGTGAACTTAAGGTAGAGTTTGAAGCGAAAGGATTCACACAGACTGAGTTAGTGCGCGCCGGACTCATTAAAGGACTTGATACTGGGAAGGAACCATACGATGTGTTTCGTGATCGACTCATGTTCCCAATTTTTGACGCTGGGGGCCGTGTTGTCGCATATTCAGGCCGTATTCTCAGTAAAGATAGCGAAGCACCAAAGTATGTAAACTCACCAGAGACAGAGCTGTTTAACAAGTCCGAAGTGCTCTATGGGTATGATAAGGCAAAACAAGGTATACGTCAGTTTGATTTTTCACTGATAGTAGAAGGTCAATTTGACGTAGTGCTCGCACACCAAGCGGGTTACTCAAATACTGTTGCAGTATCAGGGACTGCCTTGACTGCACATCATGTGATGCTTTTGCAACGTCTTTCTAACAAAGTCGTATTAGCGCTTGATGCTGATAGAGCTGGTATTGCTGCAGTAAAACGTGCTGCCGACTTGATGCTTTCACGTGGTATTGATGTAAAGGTGGCACATATGCCGGATGGCTCCGACCCTGCAGATATGATAAATAATGATCCTTCCGAATTTAAAAAAGTGATTGGCAAGGCGGCACATGTAATTGAGTATCTCTTAGAAATTCTTGAAGAAGAAGGTAAGGATGAACGTACATTCAAATTAAAAGCACGAGAAGAAATATTGCCATATGTTGCCCGGATTCCAAATAAGATAGATCAAGATCACTTTGAAGCCCTTATTGCAGAAAAACTCAAAACTACAAAAGAAGCAATTCACTATGAGGTTGAAAGAATCGTTGGGCAATTGGCAGAAAAAGAAAGTATACGTCTGAAAGCTGAAGATAGTAGAGACAAGTACCAAGCTTCGGCTGAAGACAAGCCTGTAGCGCTTAATGAGGCGACACGCAAAAAAGAACTTGTGGCACACCTCGCAGTTATGAGTGATGTTCTGCAATCAACGTGGCAGAATGTATTGAGAGCGTCATTTAGTGAGTTTAATGATATTTCACTTGAAACAATTTTAGCATCTCTAGATGCTGCCGAGCGTAGTCATCTGACATTCACACTAGAATCGTATATTGCAGAAACAAAACCCACACAACTCGCTGAAGAAATAACTGATCAACTCAATGAGCTTGCTGCGCTTAAACACAAAGAGCAATTGCGTGAGTTAAAAGAGGTGCTCAAGGAGGCTGAGGCACGTGCAGAAGAAACTGATGTATTGAGTGCTATTACAGCCATTGCGGAGCTTCAAAAAGCTCCAGCTAAAGTATATGACAAAAAGTTGTTTGAGGACTAGATTTTTTTAGTAATTACTGTATAGTTGTCACATTATGGCTGCAAAAAAGGCAACCAAGAAAACAACAAAAAAAGCGGTCAAAAAAACCGTTCCTAAGGCAACTAAAAAAGTAGCTAAGAAAGTAGTTAAAAAAACTACATCTGCTAAAAAAACAACTGCCAAAAAAGCAACAAAAAAGACTGCTAAGAAAGCATCTGTAAAAAAGGTAGCAAAAAAAGCAACAAAAAAGACTGCAAAGAAAGCGATTAAGAAAGTTTCAAAAAAACCTAAAGTTCGTTCTAAAGCACAAAAGGCAATTGATGCAAAGGCTGCAGAACTTATGAAGCTTGGACGAGAACGTGGGTATATTACATACGACGAGATATTAAAATTCTTTCCACAGATAGAAAAGGATGTGCCATTTCTTGAGGAAATGTATGAGCGATATGCAATCGCTGGTATTGATATACTCGCAAGTGGTGGCATGCTCGGTGCTGACCCAAGTATTGAACTGTTGGAAAAAAAGAATGCATACAAACGAAACGATAGTGGGTATGACTCTATTCAGATGTATCTTCGAGAAATCGGACAATATCCGCTTTTGACTGCGGCAGAAGAACGAATGCTTGCAAAGCGCATCTTAGATGGCGATGAAGAAGCTCGAAACTTACTTGCGCGCGCAAACCTTCGTTTGGTTGTTTCTATTGCTAAGAAGTATGTTGGACGGTCGCCAGACCTCACACTCCTTGACTTGATTCAGGAAGGGAACTTGGGACTCTTCAAAGCTGTTGATAAATTTGACCATACTAAAGGATTTAAATTTTCAACATATGCAACGTGGTGGATTCGTCAGGCGATCACACGTGCGCTCGCTGACCAGTCGCGCACCATTCGTATTCCGGTGCACATGGTTGAAACTATGGCAAAGTATAAGCAAGTATCACGCCGTCTTGCACAAGACCTGGGTCGTGATCCAATGCCTGAAGAAATTGCAACTGAAATGGATGTTGAAGTAGTAAAGATATACCAGATTGAAAAAATTAGTCAGGACACTATTTCACTTGAGCTTCCGATTGGTGACGACGATGATCGTTCACGACTTTCAGACTTTATTTCTGACGATAAAATGGTTTCGCCAGATCAGGAAGTTTCGCATAGTATTCTTACTGATCAGATTCAAGAAATCCTCGATACTCTTTCTGAAAAAGAACGAAAAATTCTTGAAATGCGACACGGACTTCTCGATGGCACATATCACACGCTTGAAGAAGTTGGAAAGGAGTTTGGTGTAACACGAGAGCGTATTCGCCAGATTGAAGCTAAAGCTTTGGAAAAGATTCGCCAACACGAAAAAGCGCGTCGTTTGAAATCATACTAAATTAAAAATGACACCTGGGAGTTTTCCTCCCAGGTGTTTGTGCTGTTGGCGACTTTTGTTTAGCCGTCACCGTCTGGCCAGGAGCAGGCTCTGCCTGTGTCACCAGAAACGTACGATTCTTCGGTGGCTTTCATTTTCCTTTCCTCCTTGTGCTTACAAAATTAGATTACCACACCATACTATCTGGTACAATATTCTGTATGCATCGACACATACTTATACTTAGTACAGCGACACTTTATTTTACAATAGCAGCCTATACACTTTATCTTTTTGACGCAGGTCTCATTGCAACCTCGGTTGTGCTTTTTGGAATTCCCGCGTTTCTTTTTGCACATTACTCTGCAGCACCATTCCCGGTGCTTATTTCTGTTGCAACGTTTGCAGCAGGTGTGGCTATTTTGCTTGAAGGTATTGCACATATCTACGGTCTTTGGTATGTGCCAGGTGTAGAAATTTTCCGTTTGTTTGACCTGATTCCCCTTGAGATGGTCTTTGCGGTCATCCTCAAAATTTTATTTTTGTCACTCCTCTATGAGTTTTTGTTTGATGATGGTGAATATTCTGTTACAAATGCACGTACGCGGTTCACAAGTTTTGGTATGTTTGCTCTCGCCACGCTGCTTTTATTTGCGGCCCATTATTTTATTTTCAAATCTTTTATTTTCCCCAATGCTTATTACTGGGTTACAGTCTTATTTGTGCTTGCGAGCCTTTCAATGGTGTTTTTACACAAAACGCTTTCGCTTCGTCTTCTAAACAAGCTCACACTTTTTGCAGTTCTTGCAGCGGTGCCGCTTTTTATTGGCGAGGTATTGGCAGTCCTTAACGGACATAAACTGTATGAATCAATATACCAGCCTGTCTCCCTGCCTTTTATTGAGGGCATAGTGTTGCCGTTTGGAGAGTTCCTCTTAATTTTCTCCCTTCCATTTTTTGTTGCAGCAGTCTATGAGTTGTATATAGACGACAGAATGTAAATTTCTGAGCATTTTTAATGCATGCCCCATGTCTTGTGTGAATGTACTAAAAGGCACGACTCTGGTAGAGTCGTGCCTTTTAAATTTGGTAGTTTATATATGTACTGAAGCTGGTGCTTCAGGACCCATTTCGTGTAAACTCGCAGGCGAACTAAAGTAGGGAGTAGCTATCGCAAGTGCAATAGAAGCTACGATGAGCCCAATGACCATTGTAGGTGCTCCTAGTTTAATCCAGTCTATAAAGCTGATAGGGTTATCAGTCTTTTCTGATTTTGCAACAACGATAACGCCTGCTGTAGATCCTATTGGAGATCCATTACCTCCGAATCCAACCCCAAATACTAATGCCCACCAGAGAAGTTCAATAGGAACACCCTGATGACCTAAGAACGCAATAATAGGAATCATCGCCACTGTTAGCGGGATATTGTCAACGAGCGCTGAGAGTATAGCACTAGACCAAAGAATAATGAGGGCTGTAATCAATAGATTGTCCGCAGCTCCTGAGGTAAGAAGGGACGCAACTCGTTCAAGTACACCAGCATGTTCGAGACCACCAACAATAACAAAAAGGGAAGCAAAAAAGAGGAGTACTGAAAGCTCAGTTTTTTCTATTGTCTTTTGAGGGTCGTGTTGTGGAGCAACAATGAGTAGCGCAAGCGCAGCCCCGATAAGCGCTACCATAGCCGCTTCTAGATGTAGAAGTGAGTGAGTGAAGAAGAGTACAACGACAAGTCCAAAGATGACAAGCAATTTTTTAAGAACATCAGGTTCTTTTATAGCTGCTTTTTCATCCATACGCAGCAACTGTTCAACATTTTCTGGCTTTTTGGAAAGATCTTTCCTGAATAAAATCTTGAAGAGGAAAATAGTAAATATCCATGTTACTGCGACAACTGGTAGAGAGTGGATAAGGAAATCATTAAAAGAAAAACCCGCAGCTGAACCAATCATGATGTTTGGTGGATCACCAATCAATGTTGCGGTACCTCCGATGTTTGAGAGAAGGGCTTCAGCCATCAGGATAGGTGTCGGGTTTATCTTCAACATGTCAGCCACAATAATCGTGATCGGCACAATTAAAATAATAGTAGTCACGTTATCAAGAATCATCGAGAGGATAGCAGTGATACCACTAAGTGCAATCATAAGAAGCCAAGGATTACCCTTAGTCTTTTTTGCAGTCCAGATACCTAGATACTGAAATGCTCCAGTTTGTTCGAGCATTCCTACGAGAAGCATCATTCCAAAGAGTAGTCCTAATGTGTTGAAATCAATCACTCCTACTACTTCATGCGGATGGTAAAAGTCGAAATAGATACCTGCAAGTACCATGGTGAGCGCTCCAAATAGTCCAATGACAGTACGATGTATTCGTTCAGTGAGAATGAAGAAAAATGTTGTTGCAAAAATCACTAATGCAACTATTTCAATTGTTTCCATACAATTTGTTATTTTTTGACAAAAAATAAAAAAGCGTCAAAAACGCTTTTTCTTACTTAATAATAGAGCTATGCAGTGTCTTCAATTCCTAGATGTTCAGCAATAATATGTTTAATACCTTGTCTTGAGATAATTCCAACAGGTCGATTGTTGGTGTCTACAACAGGAATTCTTACTTGGTTGTTTGCAATTGCAGTTATCGCAACTGACATCAAGCTTTCAGTTAGTTCGATTGCGGTTAGTTCGCGTGACATGAAAAATTTCACTTGTTTTTCTTCAGCGTCTTTTACTGCTTCTTCGAACATTTCTTTAGTTGCAAAATTTGCAGCAATACCGTCACCACTAAGATAGTCAGGGACAATTGCTTCTAACAGGTTGGATACTCCTACTTCACCAGTAAGTTTACCGTCTGCGTCAATGACCAGAAGGGTATTTGTCTTTTCTGAGATCATTAACGTCAACGCATCTTTTAATGATGCATCTTCTCCTATGGTCACAGCTTGCTTTATGATGTCTTTTGTTTCCATAATGACGCGCAAAATAATACTCCTATTGTAACTCTTTGTACACTGCAGTTGTACACCTTGATATATTTTTCAAGTCTGTCAAATTTTGGATATCTAAGCGAAGCTATCCGCCCTTTTTAATTTTTGTGTATATACGAGCATGTAGATCCTCTATGCATTTTTTGTTTAAAAAGAATGGTGGCGGTATACTATTAGGATTATGCAAGAATCAAAGGATAGAGCAGTATTCAATGAAGCGTATGCTGCGTTGAATACTGCTCAGAAAGAGGCTGTAGACACCATTGAGGGGCCTGTTATGGTTATTGCTGGACCGGGTACCGGCAAGACACAGATTCTTACTCTCCGTATTGCTCGTATTCTTATTGAGACCGATATGAAGCCGAGCAACATCCTCGCGCTTACATTCACAGATGCTGGTGCGAAAGCAATGCGTGAGCGACTGCATCGTTATATTGGTGCTGAAGCGCATCAGGTTGCTATATATACATTCCATGGTTTTGCGGAGCGACTCATCCGTGATTACCCTGATGCGTACAGGCGTGTAATCGGTGGTCGTCCGGCCAGTGATCTAGACAAGGTGACGCTTATTGAGACGATACTTGATGATAGTCAGTTCAAATTGCTCCGTCCCATTGGGAGTCCGACATACTATGTGCCACACATCATCAGGATATTGGGCGCACTTAAAAAAGAATATGTTACTCCCGATCGCTTTGCTGAAATTATTGCAACACAAGAACAGGACCTTTTAGGTATTGAAAAAATACATGAAAAGGGAGCGCATAAAGGCAAGGTGCGAGGTGAGTATTCCAAAAAGGAAAAATCAATTGAGAAAAACCGTGAGCTTCTTGCACTGTATCGGTTGTACGAGAGTATGTTGATTGAAAAACGACTGTACGATTTTGAGGACATGATTGTTGAAACTGTTGACGCGCTTCAGTCAAACGAAGACATGCTCCGTGATTTGCAGGAGACGTTCCAATACGTGCTTGCCGACGAACATCAAGATGTTAATGGTAGTCAAAATAGAATTTTGGAATTGTTATGCAATTTTCATGACGCACCAAATATTTTTGTGGTGGGTGATGAAAAGCAGGCGATTTATCGTTTTCAAGGAGCATCACTTGAAAACTTTCTTTTCTTTGAAGATATTTTCAAAAATACTAAACGAATAAATCTTACGCAGAATTACCGTTCAGGCCAAGTCATTCTGGATGCGGCCCATAGTTTGGTTGCTGTCGATGACGGTCCGCTAAAGACTCTTCGTGTTCCACTTACTGCAGCATTAGTATCTACATCTATTGTAGAGCGACGCGATTTTTCGCATCAAGCAATTGAAGATGCCTGGGTTGTAGAAGCGGTGTCGTGTCTGATGCGCGAAGGGATGCCACTTGAAGAAATAGCAATTATTGTCCGAACGAATCGGGAAGTTGAACAATATGCAAGTTTGTTGCGAAAGGAGGGTATCGTTGCAGAAGCTTCAGCAGATGGCGATATTCTTGACCACCCTATAACACATGCCATCCAAAGCTTTATAGATACAGTGGTAGAATCGAGTAATCAGAAAGCTCTATTTTCACTTATGCATGGTGCATATTGGGGTATCGGCACAAATGACCTAATAAAAATAGCATCTGCTCGCTCGTACGGCACGACGCTCCAGAGCATCCTTGCAGACGCAGAAAAGCTTCAAGAACTTGGTGTGGTGAATATCGAAAAAGCAATGAATATCATCACGACACTTGAGCAGGCTCGAAAAAAAGAAGTTATAGAAGCGCCACATAGGGTTGTTGAGTTTCTGCTTCAGCAAAGCGGCTTTCTTGATCATGTGCTAGCAACGGATGCTCTTGAAGGTTCGCGGGTTGTTCGGCGCGTGTATGATGAAATTGAAAAGATGGTTTTGTTCGATAAAAAAACAACTCTACGAGAAGTCAGTGAGGTTTTTGCTCGATATAGAGAACATAAGATATCTCTCAATGCACCGTACATTGGGGCGAATGCACACGCTGTCCAAGTCATGACTGCCCATAAATCAAAGGGGCTAGAATTCTCTGCGGTATTTGTTCCTCATGCAATTGATAGTGTGTGGGGTGGCTCGGCGAGACGTACGTATTTTGATATTCCACTTGCAAAACATATTGAAGATGAAGAAGTTGATCCGATGGATGACGAGCGTCGCCTGCTGTATGTTGCGATGACTCGTGCGAAGCAAAAACTTTATTTGTCATATTCGGAGCAAAATACAGAAGGAAAGGAAAGCATTGCTTCACGATTGTTCGATGATCTTGCTGAAGAATACATCCAAAAAAATGCTGTCGAGGAAGTAGAGAAAAGGTTTAGTCCAATTGAAACGTTGACTACACATCTCATGCCACAGTCTATTGATGTACATCTTTTTTCAAAACACCTTGCTGAAAAAGGTCTCTCTGCAACAGCACTCAATAACTATCTCCGAAGTCCATATGATTATCTGTATAGAAACGTGCTGCGCACTCCTGAGGTACAAGCCCTGCCCATGCAGTTTGGAACTGCAATTCACGGCGTCATGGAGTGGGTGAGTGCACATTTTGCACAAACAGGAAGTTTGCCAAATCCTACAGGAATAAAACAAAGCTTGGAAACTGAACTCTCACGACTCCCGATTACCGATACAGAGTTTGCGCAACTCCATGAAAAGGGTTTTGAAGCGCTGCTTGCGTACACTGAACACATAAAAGAATCGCTTCCTGAAGAGTCAAAAGTTGAATTTTCACTACACGTACAACTCCAGACTGGCCTGGCAGAATTTCCGCAGATACACTTAACAGGAAACCTTGACCGCATTGATTTTGATGAACGGGGGAATGTAGTCCAGGTTGTAGATTATAAAACAGGCTCTCCTAAAACACGTAATGACATAGAAGGAAAAACAAAAAATTCCAATGGTGACTACAAGCGCCAGCTCACCTTTTATGCTTTGTTGTTGTCGCTTTACGGTGATGAGCGATATGAATGCCGGGTAGGGAAATTGTCTTTTATTCAGCCGGACAAAAGGGGGGTGGTCCATGAAGAGGTGTTTGAAATTACAGAAGAAGAGATTGAATCGCTTAAGGCTGAGATTATTCAAGCTGTTGCAGAAATAGTTTCTGGAAGTTTTCTTACTGTACCATGTGATGAAAAAAAATCATCGTATTGTCATTTGGCATTGGAATTGCTAGATTTACACTAGTACAAAGAAGGAGTGGTTCGATGAATAACACACTAATTCGCTCTTTCGTATATTCTTGGCCAGTCTTTTGGCCGTTCTTACTTTACCTATTGTTTTTTGGCATCACTATTTGTTCCTATATATGGTTATTTCCAGGAATAGAATCGCAACGCTCGGCAGTAGTATTTCTGATAATCTTTGCGTTGCCAGTCTTAGTAATACTCCCGTGTATATGGCGTGATAGTTATAGGGAATTATATGGGGAAGCAGACACTATGTTTCGCTACACGCAGAAGCAAAATGGCACTTGGAAAGATGTACATTGAGCAAAAACAATTTCGACATATGAAAAAGTACCGTCTCTAGTGGAGCTTTTATTTTGTTTGCAGGTACTAAAAAGCCAGCACCTAAAGGTGCTGGCTTTTATGTCTCATATGAAGAGCCTATTCAGTAGTGCCACTCTCTAGTTGTGCAATGATTGCATCGAGTTGTGGGGCAATTTTTTCGTACGGTTGCGCTCCGTTGATTGGAATCTGCTGACCTGCGACAAGTATGATTGAGTACGGAGTACCGCGGACACCGATATTTACTCCGTTGTTGAAATCTTCTTCGACTAATGCTTTTGTACGTCCGTCTTCAATACAGGCAGCGAAGTCAGTTTCACTTACTCCGGCGGACTTTGCATAGGAAGGCAAGCGTGTTGTGTCAGTCTGTGCATTAATTTCCCGCTCTCCAAAGACTAAGTCTGCAAACGTCCAAAACGCTTCATTTCCTCCAAGTTCTGCGACGCATTCGGAAGCCGCTGCAATGTAGGGTGCACTTGGGTGGAGTTGTTCAAGCGGAAATTGTCTATAGACCCATGCAACTTTGCCGCTTGTGCCGTATGTATCCATAATTTGTTGCATCGTTTCATGGAAGCGTTTACAGAAAGGACAGTCAAAGTCTGAATATTCTACGATGACGATTGGTGCATTAGGATTGCCTAAGATGTGGTCATTTTGATCAACGGGGTTGATTGGTTCCTCTTGGATTGCTTCTTGCGTCTGTGTTCCTGCTGCTACCGGACCGGCGTTAGGGCCTTTCTGTCCGCTGCTAAAAAATATAGCTAGTGCAATAAGTCCAAAGCCAGCAACAATCGCAAAAGGCACAGCGGGTGAAGATTTTTGTGTAACTATTGTATGTGTCGCTTTTGGTTCTTGTGTTGATTGATTTGAGGGCTTCTCCATAAAATTATCTTTAATCCTGTATAATTGAAAGTATACCACGAGCTTTCACACAGGGTTCATAGAAATATGGCTAGTCTCGAGCTACAATACACGTATGTCAATTCTTCAATCTATAATACTGGGTGTCGTGCAGGGACTTACTGAGTTTCTACCTATTTCATCAACTGGACATCTCATCTTAGCGCGCTCTTTTTTTAATATCGAAAATACTAATGCACTAGCATTTGACGCCATTCTTCATCTCGCAACTGCAACTGCAGTGATTGTGTATTTTCGAAAGGATTTGTGGATTTTATCTCAAGCTATGCTCAGAAAACTTAGTCGTCTTCCAGTGAATGGACGTGACGAGGTGCTTGTGTATGCGCTCATGGCCGGGACAGTGCCCGCAGTCATTTTGGGCTTAACTTTAGAAAATCTAATGGGTTCGGTTTTTCGTTCACCACTTCTTGTGGCCGGAGTTCTTTTGCTTGGTTCAGTATTGTTTATGTATGCAGAGTGGGCGTATGTGCATCAGCCGCGTAAACCAGTAATGACTGTAAAAAAAGGTCTCAAAATTGGTTTCTTTCAGTCGCTAGCCCTCATTCCAGGCATGTCTAGGTCAGGCGCGAGTATCTGTGGAGGTATGCTTCTCGGTTTTACACGCTCTGAGGCTGCACGTTTTTCATTCTTGTTAGCAATTCCTGTAATTCTTGGGGCAGGCGCTAAAAAAATGCTTGAACTCATGGGCTCTGGTATTCCCATTGATTGGTTCACGGTTGGGACAGGCGCTGCAGCTTCTTTTGTGACCGGTATTGTAGCAATTCACTTTATGCTGTCGTTTGTTAAAAATCATACGCTATGGCCGTTCATCTGGTACCGCATAATCCTAGCAGTTTTTGTGATTTACATATTCATCTCAGGATAAAAAATACACCGCTGTCAGAGACAGCAGTGGTAGGATATTTACATGTTTCTTCCGCACTCCTGGAGATTTGCCGTCCCCCTACCATGTTGCCACACGATGTTGCAACTGAAGCACTCACTGAGTCTTCTTGCCTTCGCAACCTCCGCCTGGAACGCTTTTTTACATAATTTTGGTGTTGGATTCTGTGGTGTCCAACGCATGGTATTGAACAGTGCGGTATCGCGCACCAGTGTACCATTGTCAAGTTTAATTTTTAGCATTTCCTTTTTCCTCCTTGGGTTGCCCTATCCAAATCTACAATGAAAAGATTAAAATGGCAAGGATGTACATATTTATCTCAAGAAAAATGAAAATCACCCAGATTAGGTCTGGGTGATAGATTTTAATCTGCTACTTTTACTTTGTATTGGATGCCAGCTTTCTCGAATGCTTTCAAAGCTTTGTCCAATTTTGTCTTCCTTATGCGAATGCTTTCCAGTGGCCGTGAACCAATGTCGTGATCACTCCTGTCAAACCCGTTGTGTTCATTCCAAAAAATACGGAGCACTTGAAGGATCACCTTATTTTCCTTTGTTGCACTAGGAAATGTGACCTCAATGAAAATTTCACTATCTTTTGCATATTCTTCATCTGTGCAAATTTCCCTCACTTTTTTTTCAAGTGTGCGAATTCTTTTATCAAGCTCAGCAATTCGTTGTGCATTTGTGGTCATGTGACCCTCCATGAGGTATGGGTGAAAAAAGTACTTATGAAACACTATCCTTAATCGTTACACGCGTCAAATCAAAATGGTAGTGAATGTGTCATTGAGGAATCTTCTTTGTCAGTCCAAGTAGATATGTCTAGTGGAATCTCTTTTTTTCGGTATCCATCTTTAAACTTTACATGTCCATGCGCAAGTGCGTATTCGAAAATCTTTTTGGTGACTTTTACGTCTTGTTCACAATATTTCTTAATTTCATCAATTTTACCTTCTCTCCACCAGCGAACGGCCTGGAGGCCATCGGCACTTTTTTTGGCACCTATAGTCGCCTGTGCTATTGAATCAAGTCGCAGTCGACGCCCTAGGGATTCACGGATTGATTCAAGAATATCTATGCTTTTTATATGTGTTAAGTCCCCCGGATAGTATTTGTTTAGAAGAGGAATGTCGAAGTGATTACTATTGTAGCCGACAAGTGCATCAGCTTTTTCTATTATTGGCCAGAGCAAATGCAGCTCGTCGATAGTGACGGTAGTATACATATCTTCAATTGAGTCATACACAGTCGCAACAGAAATGTCTAAAGCAGTTGCATCATTAGAGCCAACATCTTGAAAAATATTTTGGGTTTCGAGATCAAAGACTATATAGCGCATAGGGTGTTATTCTAACAGTCTTTCTTATTTTAAAAAATACGAATTCCATATAAACCTGCACGTCTGAGACAAAACCACTCTTGGATTAGAGGTAATAAAAAAGGCGGCAAGGGGTTACCTGCCGCCTGGATTTTTTAGGTTCCATAAATAATCAGTTATCTGATTATTTTTTTTGGCCGAATCCCGCAACGGCCACCTGTCTCTCTGTGGAGGCATTGGCTTCACAATAGCATCAACTGTGCTTAGCGCAAGTGAACAGTAGGCACGTATGCACAAGATTTTTGGCACTCTAGAGTGTTTGTAGCTATATTTTTCCAGTTAGTCTCTCCACAAGTTCAGGTAGTGTGCCAGTAATCTCTTCTTTATCGATTAAGTTTTTTACAATATAAGTTCCAGAATTAATTTCATTTTCTCCGAGTACAAGTACGTATTCAACGAGTGCTTCACCGGCAGAACTTATTTTTTTGCCTAGTTTCTGTGTACCCATGTTAACCGAAACACTCATTCCTGCAGTACGGAAGAACTGCGCCACTTTTTGTGCTTCAAGATTTTGTGTTGTTTCAGCCGGAATTACGACAAGCTCGGGTGCTGTGATATTGGACGTTAGAAGGTCATGTGATTCTAAGAAGTGCCGCATGGTCACGTCACCGAAGCCAAATCCGATACCAGGTATTGCCTCTCCCCCAAACATTTCAGTTAGATTGTCATATCGTCCTCCGCCAAGAAGTGCGCGGTTGTTTTCAGGGTCAGTGTCGAAAAATTCAAAGATAGTGCCTGTGTAGTAATTAAATCCCCGAGCTATTGAGCGGTCAATTTGGACGTTATTGATGCCGAGAGCTTCAAGTCCCTTTATTACTTTATTATCTCCGGGGTCAGTAGAATCAACCATCTTCTGAATGTCAGTTGCAAGTGTCTTGTTATGTACAATTTCAACGAGAGCTTCTTTATATTCAAAAGCGGTGATTTTATTCTTACGGTCATTAAGTCGAGTGATGGCGTCTATCATTTTTTCTTCTTCAATACCGAGTGCATTGTAGGCTGCTTTCATGGACTTTCTGTTGTTCACATGAATTTTAAACATTTTTTCATCAGCCCCGAAGTTCATGAATATCTGGTAGGCAAGCGATATGACTTCAACATCAGCGGTATAATCGTCTGTGCCAAAAATGTCACAGTTAAGCTGCCAGTGTTCACGAAGGCGACCGCGTTGTGCACGTTCATATCGAAAAAGATTTGGAATAGAATACCAACGAACAGGGAAGGAAAGTTCTCTTCGTTTGCCTGCAATCATTCTGGCAACTGTCGGTGTCATTTCTGGACGGAGGGTTACTTCTCGGTCTCCGCGATCTGTAAAAGTGTATGTTTGTTCATTTACCATCTCCGCATTTTCTGCACCCTTTGCTTTGTAGAGATCAGATGGTTCAAGTACTGAGGCGTCGTAGTGCTCGAAACCAAAGGATTCTGCTGTCTGACTCCAGACATCAAACATGTATCGCTGTACAGCCATTTCTTCTGGGTAAAAATCACGTACTCCTTTATATGAATCAGTTGAAAGTCCTTTGTTTGTCATTTGGTAAATTGTATGGGACTTTGCATATTTCTGCAACAAAACCTATTGAGAATCAGTAGCGTTGTAGTTTGTTGAGGAGGTGATGCGGTTGTCTGATGCTTGTAAAATAATGCTTTTGATCTCACCTGGCTTCGGGAGATTTGTTGCTTTAAACTCTTCGTCAGAGTGGCCTGCTGTCTCCACTGCAATAGTGCCGTAATCCAATAATGTTGGAATGATTCCATTCACTTCAACGTGCAGGTCTTGCATTCGTTCTAGACGGAAACTGGCAATGTTGCGCCAAAAGAATCCTTTTTGGTTGACTAAAATAACTCGTCTATCGGTGATGGTGAGAATATCTAGATAGTAATTTGTCCAAACATTAAAGATGCTAATCCAAACAAACACTAAGAAAATTATGTATACATATAGAAATTCAGAAGCATATGAACTCCAGGATAAATCAGAAGGAATATTTCGTGACAAAAATAATAAAACTAAAGGAGGAAGTAATGCAATGAGGATAATGCCCAGGATTTGAGTTGTGATTACGAACCAGTGTCTCCGCACTTGCAAAAGTACATCTTCATCTGGTTCAAGTCGAATTTTTTCAAGTAGCATATTTCTAGAGGAAATTATATGTGGTGATAAGACCGATCGCGAGCGCTGTACTTCCTGCTACAAAGATCATAAGTGCCGTAACAGATATTTTTTTATTGGATCCGTAGTTAAACCAATGATATCCAAGGACAAGTACATAAAAAGCGAGGAGTAGGGTAGTTAGATAGATGAACACTTCTGCAAATGCGTACAATGTATTTCCAGATTCCATATTGTTTATTGTGCCACAGTAAGGGTGCTGTAGCGAGGAGTGTTGTACTGATCGTTGTGGGTTGTTGAAATAAACCCGTATTGTTTTCCAAGTGTATGCACTGCCGCAACTTGTTCTGGCTCGTGCTCAATCCAGAGCTGTCCTTTTTTTGAAAGATACTTACGTGCGTCTGCGATTATGTCTGCAATTAGTTCCAGACCATTTTTACCTCCATACAGTGCAAGGTGAGGTTCGTGATCTTTTACAGATGTTTCGGCTCGGTCAACTGCAGGGTCGATGTATGGTGGGTTGGTAAGAATAAAATCGTAAGTATGATTGATTTTTTCAAAGAGGTTTGATTGCAGTATGCGGCAGTGTGCGGAGTCAATCTCATTGAATTTAAGATTTTTCTTGATTGTGGGGAGGTGGCACTGGTCGATTTCTGCAAAATCGACCAGTGCATTAGGAATTGCTTTTGCAATTGCTACTCCAATAGCACCTGAGCCAGCGCAGAGGTCGAGCACGTGTGGCGCCACCGGCGCCACACGCTCTATCTCCACAATTGCTTTCTCCACCCAAAACTCTGTTTCTGGACGAGGAATAAGCGGATGTGAATCGAGATGAATCGTACAATTTAAAAAGGGGATTGACCCAATGAGATACGCCAGCGGCTCGCCTTCGGCGAGCCGCTCCAATTCAGCATGAAAAGCATCACTTTCTATACCCTTATACTTTTCCGTCAGTAACCACTGTTCCTCCTGGTTCATATATTAAGAACTATGCGTTTTATGTCAGTGTATGTCAATTACGTTCGAGTCTTATCACTTGCAGCTTACTAGACAAAAAACTATAAAGTAACATACTATAAATAGATTTTTTACATCTTTGTCAAGATAGGAAATAAATAATGAAATTATATCTTTCTTCATATAGACTTGGTGATGAGCCCTATAAATTTAGTGCAATGTTCACTGCTGGTGCAAAAGTGGGGTACGTACCTAATGCACTAGATTTTTCAAATGCAGATCCTGAAAGGCGTCTTATTCACATCGACGAAGATATGGACGCATTGCGTGCTATTGGTTTAGAACCAATAGAAATTAATCTTGCAAGATGGTTTGGAGACAAAGAATTTGAATCAGAAATTCAAAAACTAGATGGTCTTTGGGTGAGTGGTGGAAATGTGTTTATTTTGCGACAAGCGATGAAATTAAGTGGACTTGATGACATTATGCTTAAAGATAAACTTCCTGTTAATTTTGTGTATGGAGGCTATAGTGCTGGTGCATGTGTACTATCACCGACCTTAAAAGCCTATTCGATTGTCGACGATTCAACTGATTTTCCTTACAGACAGCAGAGAGAGCAAATATGGGAGGGACTTGATATTTTAGATGATGTATTTATGCCACATTTTGATTCTGATCATCCAGAGTCAGATGGTGTAGGTAAGGCAATCGAGTTTTGTAAAACTAACAATATTTCATTTACTACCCTGCGAGATGGGGAAGTAATGGTTCTTTGAGAATTTGTAGGGGTAGAGAATGGCAGCTATAACAGGTTGTCATTTTATTTATATATAATTGCAGCATCGTCCCAGACTGACACAGGCTCTGTTATTATTAAAGGATGCATTACACAGATATAATTAGATTCTGGTTTAAAGAAACCTCTCCAAGACAGTGGTTTACTAAGGATAAAGCATTTGACGAAGAAATCCGTACAAAGTTTTTAGAGATTTTTCAAAAGGTTGTACGCGGTGAAACAAAAGAGTGGCGGGAAGTGCCTGAGGGGAGACTTGCTGAGATTATTGTTCTAGATCAGTTTAGTCGGAACATGTTTAGGGATACACCGGAAGCATTTAAGTATGACCAGATGGCTCTTTCCTTAGCACAAGAAGCTGTCAGGGTTGGTGACGATAAAAAATTAACTGGTACAGAACGATATTTCATCTACGTGCCGTACATGCACAGCGAATCGCGAGATATCCACAAAAAAGCAATTTGGTTCTTTTTGTCTTTGCCGTTTGAAGACTGGTGGAGCTGGATTAAGTTTGAATTCAAACATAAAAAGATAATTGATCATTTTGGCCGCTATCCGCATAGAAACAAAATCTTAGGGAGGATATCTACACCTGAAGAAGTAGAGTTTCTAAAAAAGAATTCGGGTTTTTAGACTAGAGTGTTGTAACTTTTTTACGGTCGTTAAGCTTAACAAGTTGAGAGTCATACTTTATTGTCCGCCAGGACTTTGGTGTCATGTCTGATTCTGGTCCATAAACAGAAACAAAAGGAGATTTTTGATGACAAAAATTTACTTTTTTGTGGCGTTACTTACTTATTGTTATTGTATGCCGACATAGTAGTGGAGGCTGGATTTTTTTCAGCCACCAGCATACTGTGGTGGCTGTCGTTGAGTGCTCCTTGCTTTGTCACTGCATTCGGTGCATATTGGCTACGCACTACGTCGCATAGAGGGTGAACCAAGAGACAGTAATGACTGTCTTACCCAGTTCAGCCAGATGTTTGGATGACGTCCGAATTTAGCATATCTGGTGCTGAATTACTGGATGTTGTCAATGGTCAACTGACCGAGAGGAACGAACGCTCTGCGTGAAGCAATGATTCTGAAAGATTGGGCAACAGCAAGAGGATTGCTGAAACAGCGTCACTAGATTTCTTCCTCCCAACATTTACGTTGTGGAGGATTTTTTTTGTTAATGTCTCCAACTGCAGGCTGCATTGGCTATCAAAAATTGAAATGAAACGTAGGTGATTCGTGTCAATCATACTCAGCTGTTAGTTGTGGAAATGAGTCGTGTGTTGTATCTGGATGTTTACAGCTTCAAGTAAGACTGCAATTCTGTCCGCGGCTAAAACTTGACACGTTTGCTATAATACAAACATGTCAGATACACCAATGCTTGAGATTAAAAACCTCGTTAAAAAATATGGCGATAAAGTCGCTGTTGATGCTATTTCACTCTCAATTCCAAAAGGGAGCTTTTTTGGGTTGCTTGGTCCAAACGGAGCAGGGAAGAGTACAACGATTCATTGTATTACCGGTATTGCTCAACCAACATCTGGAGAGATTTATGTGGATGGAACCGATGTTGTAAAAGAATATAAAAAAGCTCGTACAAAAGTCGGGCTTTCACCACAAGAATTTAATGTCGATATTTTTTCAACGCCAGCAGAGCTTATGGACTACATGGGAGGTTATTATGGAATACCTGCAGATGTACGGAAGGGACGCATTGATGAACTTATTAAGCGATTTGATCTTGAAGAGCATAGAAACGTAAAATTTCAAAAACTTTCAGGAGGATTGAAACGGCGCGCAATGTTAGGACGAGCACTCATACATACCCCTGAACTCCTCATTCTAGACGAGCCGACAGCGGGTGTTGATGTTGAGCAGCGTCACGATTTGTGGGAGTACTTAAAAGAAATGAATGAGCGTGGCAAGACTATTATTCTTACGTCGCATTACCTGGAGGAGATTCAGTATCTTTGTAAAGATATTGCAATTATCAATCATGGAAAGATTGTCGCTGAAGGCACGAGAGAAGATTTTATGAAGGAAGGGAAGTCGGTTGAAGAGACGTATCTTGAGATTACTCGTAGTGATGATAAGAAAAAAAACGTATGAACATAAACTGGATTGGTCTCTTTACAATGCTTCGGCGCGAAGTGAAGCGAACGATGCGTGTGGTTATACAGACGCTTCTTGCACCGGCTATTTCAGCTGCACTCTACATTTTTATTTTTGGCACGGTTATTGGTTCGCGCATTGATGATTTTGCTGGTGTGCCGTACATTTCATTCGTTTTCCCTGGCGTACTTATGATGGCAATCATTAATTCGTCGTTCTCGAGTGCTTCAAGTGCTCTCTACTTCATGCGCTTTACGAAAGGTATAGAGGAAATACTCATTACTCCATTCTCGTATTTTGAAATGTTATTGGGGCTTGTCGGGAGTGCGCTTATGCGTGCCATGATGGTCGCCTTTCTTATTTTGATGGTTGGAATTGGTTTTGGTGCAGTCACACTTGTAAATCCGATTGGGTTCGTTTTGTATATTGCAGCTATTACTTCAATCTTTGCAATGCTTGGAATTATCGTTGCGCTTTGGGCTGAAAGTTTTGAGCAGTTACAGGTCTTAAATACGTTCGTTATCACACCGCTTACGTACCTGGGGGGCATCTTCTACTCAGTAACTTTCTTGCCGCCACTCGCAGCTACTATTACGCACTTTAATCCGTTCTTCTATTTTGCAGACGGTGTACGAAGTAGCATGATTGGATATTCCGAAGCAAATACAACGGTGGGGCTCTTTGTTATTGGCGGTCTCGTGGTAGGACTTGCTACTTTTGTTACATATCTCTTTAACATTGGCTGGAAGATTCGCGCGTAGTTCTTCACAGGTGCGTACCATTTATGTGTAGGACTTGATACACTTAAATACATATTATGAATGACAACACAAAATTATACGAGTCAGTGAGCCACTTTATGGCTAAAGAAAAAGGTATCCTAGCGGCTGATCAAAGTCCGCGGACGATCAATAGACAGCTTGCCGGTATTGGTGTTCCGGAAGAAGCGGAGATGCGGAGAAAGTACCGTCAGCTACTATTTACCACAACAGGGCTCGATCAATACGTAACAGGCGTTATTATGCATGACGGCACAATTCGGAATCATACAGACGACGGGGTGTCGTTTGCTGATGTGCTTATATCAAAAGGTATTTTACCTATTATAAAGGTTGATAAAGGTACGCATCCACATGTAAACTTTCCAGGGGAGGTTTTGACTGAGGGGCTTGATGGACTGCCTGCACGAATGCGGGAATACTATGACTTAGGTGCGCGTGGTGCAAAGTGGCGTGCCGTTATTACGATAGGTGAAGAAATGCCAACGATTGAAAATGTGCGCACAGACTCAGTGTCACTCGCGCGGTACGCTGCTATCTGCCAAGAGGCAGGAGTTGTTCCCATGGTTGAACCAGAAGTTTTGTATTCAGGAAGTCATGATTTGGAGAGGGCAGAAAGAGTTACTACTGAGGCACTCAGTATACTTTTCGAGGCATTGGATGAACAACGTGTTGACTTGAAAGGTCTGATACTCAAGAGTAGTATGGTACTCGCAGGAAGCGAAAACTCAGTACAGACAGCACCGCATGATGTTGCTGAATCGACAGTACGAACGTTTAAGAATTCTGTGCCTGACGAAGTTGGAGGTATCGTATTCCTTTCAGGTGGGCAGACTCCTGAACAAGCGACTGCAAACCTTAATGCGATTGCGGCACTTGAAAACGAAGATGTGCCTTGGGAATTTGCCTTTTCATTTTCTCGAGGTCTTGAGGAACCAGTGCAAAAAGCATGGCGTGGCAAGGATGAAAATTTAATCCTTGCACAGGATGAGTTGCTCAATCGTTTGAAACTTAACTGTTTGGCAGACAAAGGAATGTACAAAAACGAAATGGAGTCATAAAAAAATCCCCGCATGCGGGGATTTTTTTGTAGCTACTTCTTTTGTACGTACTCAGTGTGTGTTTTTGCAATAGGATTAAATTTTCGTTCTGTGTGCTTTTTACTTGGGTCTTTTTTGTTTTTGTTGTTGTAGGTTGTGTAGTATACATGACCTTTACCAACGCCATTTGCGTCGCCTTTTGAAACCAGTTTTATGAGTCGTTCTTGTGACATAATGACCAGGATTCTATCAGAGAGGGAGCGTCTAGTCAACTGTAATGTTACAGATATCTATATTTATAGGGCTTTTGTGCTGGTCTAAAAACCTGGTTTAGACTGTGGATGACACATGAGTGGTCGAGTGCTGCTTGCCCCTGTTGTCTTGGAAGGTGGACGTTACTTGGTAGAAAAATTAGCGAGCTTAGGTCAGTTAAACGTTTTTTGCCAGTAACCTACATTAAAGGGAAGTTGTGTGTAGCGGCCAATCTTTGTTCGGTGAATGGAGTACGCAAGGCCACAAGTGCCAAGTTCTCTTGCAATAACCTCAGCAAGTGTGCGCATATAGCTGCCTGATGATGCGATGCAACTAAAAGTGGCTATTTGAAATTCTAATTCCGTGTCTGAGTCGAGCCACTGTTTCCAGGATTTGCGAACATCTTTTCGTCTAAAGTCGTTGCCGATTGCTTTACGCAAGTCAGTTACTTTCGGTATAGTCTCAATTTTTGCTGTTGCTGTTTTATAGACTTCTTCTTTTGGAATTGCTCTAAGGTTTTTTAGTGTAAGGCTATAGATTGTAGATTTTTTTGTCGGAATCACAATTTCTTCCAGTCTACCTTCAAGAGCCCATGTATGAAGCGGCTTGCCACTCACAGTTTTTGAAGAAAAGTGTGGATACGGCAGTTCGATTTCTCCTCGAAGTCTTTTAGGGATGTGCGTGATATCTGTTATGCTAATCCTTTTGGCGCTGCATCCAGAAATAATCCCAAGTACATCAGCTGTGTCTGACTGTACACCAAGGAGTACTTCAAATTGATATTCTTTATCAAGGTTGTGATATTTTTCCTGTACTTTACATTCCTTTCCTATTAAAATTAGTAATTTACCAGAAGCCATTGGGTCAAGACGACCAGCATACGCAAGGGGTACTTCAGCTTGAATTCCGTGTTTTGTGCGAAGTTTCTCCAGTACTTCGAGAGGTGTTTCGCCAACAGCTTTTTCTGTGATTGCATAACGTGACAACATAATTTTAAAAGTATACCTTGGAATTGCTTTATACATATTGACAGAAGTTTTAGGATGGCGTATTTTCACGCACAGTAAATAGTTATTTGAGAGGGTTGATTGGTGAAGCAAATAGATGTACCGAATTTCGTGCCGGAGGTTTCCGCTGAGTTAATGCGGTTGAATGCAATGCAGAGACCAGTAGGTTTCTTTAAGGGATTTTGGTTTGATCACTTTAATCAGGTTGCTAGGGAAAAGCGCTTGGTGGAATACCTTGACCAAATTGTAAATTTGGATGTGGCGCTTCATGCAGCATGTAAGGGAGAATTTGCACGTGGACACACCGGTCTCGCTACATCAGGTTTTGATAGAGGAAGATTGTGTGCGCAGCTTCGTCAGCAGGGCGGCATACATACTGGACTTGCACGCGAAACTGTGTGGAGTGCATATGTAGCATTCAGAGACTTTTGGATTGAAGAATATTATGCGGGCGTGCTGTTTAAAGAAATCAGTACCTTTACTAAATGATACGCAACACATGCGTATCATTTTTTTGTGTCGTGGATAATGCACATACGTATCCTACAGAACTGCTATACTATTTTGTATATGGAAAGAACTGTCCCTTTTTTAAACGGATGTATTTCATTCGTTGCATTTGTCACTGCACTTGCTCTTGTTATTTATATGTTGGTAACCTTTATATCAAGCATGTTTGATGTAAGTATTTTAATGTTCAACACTGTTTTTCTTGAGCCGGCAGCGCGTCAAATAATTTTAAATTCTTTGAATGCTGATTTCTTACATAATATTGCGGTATTACTTATTTTAATGAAGGCGTACCGTATTCTTGTTGAATACATGCGATTTCATCATATTGATATTAAATATATGGTTGAGATTGGTATAATCGCCTGCATATTGGAGCTCTTATTTAATTTTGAGCACTACACTCCAGATATGCGCATAGTTCTCGTTGTAATGGCAGTTTCGTTTCTTGCAATATATGCATTTAAATATGAGTCGTTCGTGAAATCAATGAAAGATTCACAAAAAGCAATAGCAGAACCGAGAAGAAAGAAGTGAGTGTATAACAAAAGAGGCAGACACTACATGTCTGCCTCTTTTGTTATTCATCCTGAGTATCGTCTTCGTCCTCAATTTCATATTGGATAATTTCCTCAATAATATCCTCAAGTGTGATAACTCCGATGCACGTATTATTTCTATTTAGCACAATAGCCATGTGTTGCTTTTGTTTAAGCATACGAGCGAGTATGACGTCCAGCTTCTCATCTCCGCGTGCTTTGAGAAATGAGTGTTCGTATGCATCCTCAGTATCTTTAATAGAAATGTCCTCATCTTCAACAATTAGATCTTTGGCAAAAAGAATCCCTGTTATATTCTCTTGATTTCCACTGTACACAGGGTAGCGAGAATGTCCATGTTTGTTAACTTCTTCAAAAAAATTGTCATTCAGTCTGCGGTGTTCGTCAAAGGATTTAATATTTTCTGCTGGCGTCATTACTTCACGTACAAGCATGTGTGAAAACTTAAGTGCACCATGCACAATCCGCTCTTCGTCCGCATCGATAGGGCTATGTTCAGAATCTTCATGTTCGGAAACAATTTCCATAATTTCATGATTGCTATAAACACCAGGCATTTCTTCACCAAGAAGTTTGTCGAGGATGTACGCAACTGGAAACGCGATAGGAAATGTAATGAACATGAATACTTTCATTAACGGCGCACAAAGCGACCCGACTTTCATAGCGTGTCGTGAGAGTACCGCTTGCGGAATAATCTCTCCAAACAGGAAAATGAGCGTCGTTGCAGTAAAAGCTGCAACAATGCCACTTGCTATAGAAGAAAGATAGATTGAAAGTATCGCATTAGTCGCGACGTTTCCAAGTAGCAGTGTGGTGAGAAGTTGGTTGCCTTTTTCACGTACAGGAATAATCTGTGCTGCTTGTTGATTTCCAAGTTTAGCCTGCCGTCTTAGTGTGTGTACGTTAAGTGTGAAGTATCCAAGTGTAAGGCCTGAAAACAAGGCAGAGAGCGCTATAAGCGCGAGTGATATGGCGTATTCGTCCATTATTTATGAGAAGTAAGCATTAACAATAAGTAAAAGTATAAAAAGTGCTACAGCACCAATAATTGCTTTCATATCTGCATTATAGCCTTATTTCAACTTAATTATCCAGTTTTTTAAAATAAACAATTAGATTTGCGATGTACTCATCGATTGGAACATTTAAGTTTTTGTATGCATTATCAATATGTTCACTGTAATACTCAGTGTAAATGTAATAGCTTCGAGTTGCTTCTTTGGTTGCTAATGTCATATTATTTCCCTGTATCAAAAGGTTCGAGATATGTTGTGAGCTGTTTGTTAACGCGGACAAAGGTGGTTCTCTTGGAAAATTCTCTAAGTTTTCGCGCACCAATATAAGTGCCGGTACTCCGTAGTGCGCCAAATAAATCTTGCAAAAAGTTATTGATATCACCTTTGTACGGCATAAGCACCTCTCTTCCTTCGCTTGCACGATGCGCATCCTTCTTTCCATAAAATGTTTCGAGCGCTTTATTAGAAGATGAACCAAAATATTCTTTATATTTTTTGCCATTTATCTCAATTAGCTCGCCAGCGCTCTGGTCGTATCCTGAAAACATCGAACCAAACATATTGAAGTCAGCTCCAGCACAAAAAGCTTTTGCGACACAAGAGGGGTATTGCTGTCCTCCATCAGCTATTACTTGTCCATGACCTTGTTCATTTGCGATGCCGTGTGCTGCATCGGCACATTCAATTACAGCTGAAAGTTGTGGATATCCAACTCCCGTCATCCTTCGTGTAGTACATACAGCACCGGGACCAATGCCAACCTTTACTATGTCAGCGCCACATAAAATAATTTCTTCAGTGATTTCGTTAGTTACTACGTTGCCAGCAATAATGATATGTTCAGGACAAATTTGTCGAAGTTCTTTAATTTTTTCAAGGAAATGTTCGAGGTATCCGTTTGGGATGTCTAAGCAGATAAATGAAAAGTGCTTAAGTAGGTCTGCTTTTTTCATCTCGTGCAGCTTTTCAAAATCTTCTTCGCGCGTTCCAAGTGTATACGCTACAAAATCCGGATTATCAAAATTTGCAAAGAACTCTTTAAAATCCTGAACGGTATAGTATTTATGAAATGTTGTAATGAGTTTGTACGGAGAAAGCGTGTTCGCCATCTCAAAGGTGCCGCATGTCGCCATGTTGGCAGTCATGATAGGAATGCCGCTCCACTTTTTTGGGGAATGGTAGAACTTGAATGTTCGTTCGAGTTGTACCTCCTTACGAGAAGTAAGTGTGCTTCGCTTTGGACGAAGTAGTACGTCACTGTAGTCAAGCTTTAATTCCTCTTCGATTCGCATATAGTAAAAGTGTACCAGATTCTCATCATCTCCGCTCTAAAGCATACAAACCACTATTCAAATTTAAATTTCTTGCTACATTCCCAGTCTTGCGTTCCTCTAATTTTATACAGTATAAGCGCATACCCAATATTTCCATTCAAAGTGGTAATGTCAAAATCGTCTACAGTATATGCGGTATCGTTTCTTTTGTTGTAACGATAGATTATTTTTGGATCCGGATGCTTAGATGAGAGAATTTGTGCCACACCAATTGCACTTGAGCCTTCCATATTTTTAAGTACTGAACCGTCAGCTTCGTAGTGTCTGAAGTGTGACTCGCACTTTATGATGGGGATCATTTCTTCTGCGTTCTGCTCCCTGAGAAACGTTTCAACAAGTGGCTTGATGTCAGTATTTGGGTCGACTTCGATTTCACTTGATAAGTCTTCTGCTGTGGAGTATGCCCGCACATAGTGGTATGCACCAAAAACAGCGGTACAAAAAAACATGAGTGTTGCTGAAAGAATCACCACAGAAAATTTCTGTGTTTTTTTAAGTTTTCGCTTTGAGTGTTTACGTTTTTTACGTGACATATGAACTACCTGACGTGTGGTGGGAGATAGTCCAAGTCTCTTAAGTAAATGGTACCACAAGTGCAGAGAATCGAATAAGCATTATGCCCATTAGAATGACGAGTAGTATATAGTACACAGTCCATCCTTTTGAGAGAGGAAAGTATCTTTCGAGTGTCCCAAAATGAGTATGCCACCAATGTTGTTTATGAGTAAATGCCAAATAGTTTGCTACGAGTGCATCTAAAAGTAAAAGATAAAAAATGATTGATTCGATGTTTATTTCCATACTTTCAGTATACAATACGCGCACATGGCTCGAAATGAAAACGGCAAAGGTTTTAGTCTTAAAGACCATCTTTTCAATAGAGATAAAATAATTTCAATTGGCAAACTGTTTAAGAAAGCCGATGATGCATTTGATGATAAAAAGTTTGTTGCAGAAGTAATGAAAAGCTTGTCGGCACTTGAATTGAAACAACGAATTGTTTGTATTGCTAAGGCCTTAGAGACTCAACTGCCGTCTGATTTTACTAACGCTGCCCAAGTGCTTGTTGCGGCTCTCCCTAAACCTCTTGACCTAGATAAAACAGATAATGATTTTGGTGATTTTATATATGCGCCGTATGGTGAATATGTCGTGAGAAACGGCCTTTCTAAAAAACACCTCAAAAAGTCACTAAGGGCATTGCAGGAGATTACGCAGCGATTTTCAATGGAGGACGCAATTAGGTATTTCTTAAATACATATGAAGAAGAGACCATGAGAGAGTTGCAGAAATGGACAAGTCACAAAAATTATCATGTCCGTCGACTTACAAGTGAGGGGACACGGCCGTTGCTCCCTTGGTCTGGGCGAATTGGACTTACTATCGAAGATGCTCTCCCAATCCTAGATGAATTATATTTTGATAGGTCACGATACGTAACTCGTTCAGTCGCTAATCATATGAATGACGTTGCAAAAATAAACCCTGAACTTGTAGTGGTGACCCTCAAAAGATGGCAAAAAGAAGGTAAACAATCATCAAAAGAGATGGATTGGATTGTTGGGCACAGTTTGAGAACGTTAGTGAAGCAGGGAGATAAAAGTGCGCTTGCATTACTGGGGTATCATCATAAACCAGAAATAACTGTACAAGATTTTTCTTTTGATGCTAACGCAAAGAAGATTGCTCCTGGAGACACTCTGGAATTTTCTTTCGACATTTTGGCTCGAAAAAATGAGCTTCTTATGGTTGACTACAGTATCGATTTTGTAAAGGCAAATGGAAAAAGCGCAGCAAAAGTATATAAAATAAAAAAACTTAGTGTTAATAAAGGAGATACTTATAGAATTCAAAAAAAGCATCTTTTTGTAAAAGATGCAACGACTTTTACTTTTTATCCAGGTACGCACACCTTGTCACTTCAAATAAATGGAAAGAAGTTTGACTCAAGAGTATTTTTTATTGTGTGAAGTCGTAGAAAATATCTTCGAAGTTTGTGATTATACCTTTTTCATCAACTTCGATACCTTCAAGTTCGTAGAGTTCCCGTCTTGAATCTGAACATTCTTCATTCAGCCAGACTTTACCTCCTGCGTATACGATGCGGTGCCAAGGAATGACTCGAGCATTTGGTGATTTACTCAATATATGTGAAACACTTCGTGCTGCTTGTCCAGTACCACCAGCGGCACGTGCTAGTGCGCCATAGGTAGTCACTCTTCCTTCTGGAATAGAAAGAGATAGTTCCCACAGCATTTGGCTAAAAATTCCTTTCATACCAATATTCTACCTGATTCTTATGCTTTACATTGGGACAATTCAAGGTAGAATGTTGAACTCACCAACAAAAGGAGATTTGGAAACGATGGAAGTAACAACGAAATCAACAATGGTGTCAGTGAAAATATCATTGGCCAAAACCACACTAGACCTTCTTTCAATGAGGCAAAGACAGGTTCTTGTTTTGTTCAACACTGGCGGGGAGGAAAAGATTTGTCACTCGTTGGGGCTAAATTTTTTTGAGGCACAAAAAGCCGTTATCGATTTGAAGGCAGCAATCAAAAGGATTGGTGGGCAGAAAAAAATAAAGGATGAGGGCTTGACGATAGCCCAGCCTGCAAGTGCATTTAGCAAGGAAAAGGCTAAAAGTGTTCCATCAAAACGACTGGGACCAAAAGGTCCAAGAATTCCTTCAACTTATAGAACGAATAGGTACCTATGAGGCATCGGAGAGGGCAAACGCCCTCTCCATTTTTATATTTAAAAAAGAACTTCCTGAAATCAGGAAGTTCATGAGTGGTGTAATCAACCCCAGCAATGCTTAGAAGCATTCCATGGACTTGAACCTTGGGTACGGTAGAGTGCAAGCGCATACCGCAGGTTCCCCTCGATAGTTTTGATGTCAAAACCCATACTTCTAGCCGTGGGCGCATGAATACTTGCTATGATTTGCATCACCCCAGTTGCACTTGAGTTGGGGTTTTTAAGCGGCTGACCTTTGTCATCGAATTGTTTAAAGCCCGATTCGCATTTTGCGATTTTGACAAGGGTCGGATGCTTAGCATACATTTGTTTTACTTTATGTTCTACACTAGCGTGCGCAGAACATAAAGTAAGGAGCACTATTATCAATGCTCCAAATAAAGAACGAGTGTGCATTATTTCTCACTTTGCTTGATTCTACATTCTCCATGTGCAGAATTGGAAGCCTCCCGCCATTGAGACGCATAGCTAGAGGTTTTCTTACAAGATGGTTTATATTTCACACGTTAATCCACAGCTTTCTGGAGGAGGTGTTCCTCTTTCTGGGCATGTACCAGAGTATATGCAGGAATCTGATGAAATTTCTGAAAGATACGAAGTAAGTTTCGGACTGTCTACTTCTCCATAAAATACTAGTATTTGATCCGTCTCTTGTGGTATATAGGAATCGACATTTTTTACAGGTGTGCCGTTTACAAAGAGTGCTGTCTGACGCTCTTCATTTGTGCAATATTTTAGATCGGAGTCGGTGATGAGGCAGTCGTCAGTGAGAGAATACCCCAGAGAGTTTAGGAACATGCTCAAGGTCAGTCCTGCGGCATGACGGTGGATGATGCTGTCATTGTTGTCATGAAGATGAAAATCTTCAAGTAACATATGGCCAGTGGCAGATTGGTATTTGTCATCTGTAAAGTCGATACGATTTCCGTTGATATACATAAGAAAATCAGAGTGGACATGAACCTCCTCAGTGTTTTTGTCTAATGCAAATGGTCCGAGTGGGTCTGCAATGTATTGAAAATATATAAAACCAGCTGCTATTGAGATAAGAACACCCGCAAAAAACGCAATTAGTTCATGATATTCAGAAAGTATTTGAAAATGTGTAGACACGATACGGCAACTATATCACGAATTTTGTTTCCTAGGTATGATTTTTGATTTGTATTATTTTGAAGGGGGAAGTGTGCAATATAAGTGATATAATCTCATTATGTTTAGTGGAAAAGTCAGAAAAAAATCACTGTATCCACGCGTCTTGACTGCGCTAATTGTTTTGACACTCCTTGGCTCATTCGGGCTTCATTCAATGCAGATAACGCACACTCATCCTGGACACACTCATTTTGGTGAAGAGACTTCAAAAAGTACGTCCGAGGTAGTGTTTTCGCTTCATGAATTTATTCATGGGAATGAGCAAAAAATGTTTCTTTTTGTGGTGCTCGCAGTTCTGTTGCTCGGATGTTTTTTGTTGCCGCGTTTTCTTTATGGTGTTGCGCTGGAGTTAAGAAATGCGATTACATGCTCAATGTGTAATCAGGCAGTGTTACGTTCTTATTCTGTTTTCGATAAACTGCATAGTTTTTTCATACTTCTTTTTAGGACAGGCGTACTAAACCCTAAACTGCATTAATTTCAATTAGAAGCTATATTTATTATTTATAAAGAATAAAATCTAATAACGTTATGATAAAAAGTTTTTCCTTTCAACTAACAGCGGTGCTCCTGACTGTGTTATTTGCCTATGGTGTACTTTTTGTTCCACTTAGTGTTTCTGCACATGGAGATGAGGTGCACGATACTGAAGAAGGTGTGAATGAAAAAATGTTAGCAATTATTACTCTTTTAGAGTACATACAAGAAATATACGAGGTGCAGATTAAAAATATGGGACTTGTGCCTGTATCAAAAGTAATGAGTGATGCACATACTGAACATGACAGCACTCACGCACATGTGCCTACTGATCTTTCAGGAATTCATATTATGGCAGATGGTAATGTCATGCTTGGAAATGGCGAATTAGTTGCAGACGCAACTATAAATGAAGACGATGTCATTGTTCTTAGCGATGGCACAATGGTAAAGCCAGTTATGGATATGAGAGTAACTCATGATAATGAAGAAATGGAGCATTCAGATGAAGCGGCATCGATTCATTTTGAAATACATGATGGGATGACTCATGTGCACTATACTAATGCGCATGGCGAGCTTATGACTTTTTTCATCGATCATGATCTTTCTGAAGAAAGTGAAATTATTAGTGCAATCATGGAGGAAACGGGACTTGACCAGGTGACTGTTGAAAAACTTGTAGATTTCACTGACGTGATAGAATGGGACGAATGATAGATAACATAAGAACGTATTTCTTGTTCCTCATGCCTTTGTTTTTTGTTGCGCCCGTCGTTGCTGGAGCGGTAGGGATGGACGAAATGATGATGCCCGATGTCTCCATAGACGTCTCAAAGATTCAAATGTGTGATTCAAAGAAGCCAAGTTCGTGGCGGGATGCACAGACTATTGAAGGTGTCGTGATTGAGGAGGACTTATCGTGTAACCCAGACATGCCGGCACTTATTGTGGCTGCTACAAAGGGTACAAATAACGTGAGTATCGAAACACTTAATGAAACAGGTCTCGCTCCTGACGCAGTGATAAAAGGAGAAGACAGGGATGGGGATGGGGATCCGGATGTGATTACGATCAATCTGGAAATATGGGGTATGAATGAAGGGGAAAACCCACTTACCACATATGAGATTGCTCCAGGTATCGATCCAGCTTTTTGGGTATTTGCGCCGAAGGGGACAGGTATGGTGACTGAAGGAATGAGTGGCGCGTACTTGGTGCGTATGCCAAGCCCGTCTATTCGTGTTGAAGAGGGAGATGAGGTTAAATTGATAGTTTCGAATACACATTATCTCCCACATACGTTGCACTTGCATGGAGTAGACCATCCCTATGTCGATGAGAATGGTGAAGGTAACGATGGGGTTCCTCAGACGAGTGAGTTGCCAATTATGCCAGGCGAGAGTCGTGAATATAACCTTACTCCTCGTCATGCCGGAACGATGGCGTACCATTGTCACGTACAACCACAGGTTCATGTACTTATGGGATTAAGCGGCATGTTCATCATTGAGGAAAATAAGCCAAATAACTGGTTGCAGACACTTAATGTTGGCGCTGGAAAAGTACGGCACCGTTCAGTGGCTTCGCTAGAGGAGTATGATGGTGAATTTGACTTGCACTACCAAGACATTGATAAGGAAATTCATGAAGCGTTGAAAAAGACAGATGATCCTGCAAAGATTGCTCGAATGACAAATCGTGAGTACGACGTAACTGAACGTACAGCTGATTACTATATACTCAATGGAAAATCATTTCCGTACACGCTTCGAGAGTCGCAGCTTATAGTAGATCCAGATAGTAAGTACCGTCTTCGCGTATTTAACATTGGTTCAAATTTGCTTTCGTTGCATACACATGGTCACAAGGTTTTAGTAAAAGCACTCGATGGCGTGGACTTAAATCCTGCCGCGCAGTATTATCGCGATGTTGTCGAGTTGAGTGCTGCCCAAAGAGCCGACCTCGTCCTTAGTACTAAAGATGACGGATTAAACTCATACGGGGAAGGCGTGTGGCTCTTTCATGACCATGACGAATCACATATCACTACCGATGGTATCGTTCCTGGAGGTAACTTGAGTTTTATTACATATCGAAAGTATCTTGGTGAGAACGGATTCCCGATATTACAAGGTGCCGACATCCGGCCAACTTTCACTCCTGAATACTACCAGAAGAAAGTACCAATCTGGGATACGTACGATACTGCAAATATGTTCAGAGTTATGTTCACTGACAGGGAGGGCGCAAAAACACTCAGAAGTATTACAGCAGCCGTAGTTATCTTCATTGGAGTTTGTGGGGGCTACCTTTTGAGTAATAGAGTTTTTGCAAAAAAAACAAAAAAAAACAAAAATAAAGGATCTATAGCAGTCAAGCAGATGGTGCTTGTGAGTATGTGCACTCTGTTACTTATCTTTCTCGCATCCTCAGCTACTATTTTTGCTGAAGAGATAGAGGGGATGGATGGTATTCATATAATGCCAGACAGTACAGTAATGCTTGGGACAGGTGAAACAGTCAGTGAAGCAACTATCGATGTGTATGGAATGATTATTTGGCCTGACGGGAGACTCATAAAGCCAGTGATGGATATGCGTTCACCAGAAACAATAGAGGCGCATGTAGCGAGACTCACAGATAATGAGATTGTGCCCGTTTCGGCAAATGAGTCCAATATACAAGCTGAATCAATGGATATTTCAAGGATGGATTCGGGTGAAGAAAGCTCAGAAAAAAGTTATCTTGGTATGGATGGTATTGACGGAATTCATATTATGCCAAACGGTAGCGTCATGCTTGGCAATGGATTGATGTTAACTGATGTGCAGATTGTAGGTGGGGGCATGATTGTTCTCGGAAGCGGAGAGACAGTAAAACCTGTTTTGGATATGCGTGGAGGAGACGGTATTCGAAGAACGGAGTACTCGATGGTTGTAAATGAGAACTTTGATCGTTTGCCATTGGGGTGTGCTGAAATTTCTGGAAAGCAAAGTATCACAGTTAAAGCTGGTGTAAAAATTGCCGCTGACTATCCTGGCACAATGTTTACGTATGACGAACATACGTTTGATGATATTCCTCCATGTACGCTCCTCACAGTGACATTCCAGAATATGGATAATATACGGCATCAGTTTATGGTCCATAACCTGCCTCCCGAAACGTATCCAATGGGGATGTTCAATATAGAGATTACCGGTCCGGCGAGTGAAACGGGGACATTCATTACGCCTCCTGACGACGTTACACTTTTTGTGCATTGTGGCGTACCTGAGCATGAAGCAAAAGGAATGGTTGCACAAATTAAAATAGGTGGTGGAGATGGCGACTTTCAGGAGGTTCTGAGTGTTACTGCAAAACTCAAGAAAACTAAGGATTTCCTTAGTACGAATTACCTCTATATATTAGGATTGATGGGGTTGGGTTTTGGTTTCTTGGTTGCATACTTCAGGCGGAAGTCGTATGTGTAGCTACACGTATTTACATGGTTGCTATACAAAAACCCACTGATATTTTCAGTGGGTTTTTGCATGTAACAAGTAAATGTAGAGTTACGCCTTCACAAAGGTGAGAGCTTGTCCGTGCTTGTCGCCACGTCCAGTACGTCCGATGCGGTGTACGTAATCTTCAAAGGTATTTGGAAGATCGTAGTTGATTACGTGTGTGACGTTGTCAACGTGAATACCTCGAGCGGCTACATCGGTTGCAACAAGTACTCGCACATTTCCACTTTTGAATCGTGAAAGCGAACGTTGTCGCTGCATGTGATTTTTGTTGCCGTGAATTGATTCTGTACTAATGCCATTATGGTTCAGTTCTTTTCCAAGTTTTTCAACACTGTGCTTCATTGAACCAAAAATGATAACTCGTTTAAATGTCTCTGTATCATTGAGGAGTCCAGTGAGTGTCTCGAATTTGTCGTTACCATGGTATTTCACTACATCCTGAGCAATACTGTTTGTAACATCTTTTTTCTTTACTGAAACAGTAACTGGATCATCCATGAAGTCACTTACAATCGTTTTTGTCTTGTCGTCCATCGTTGCTGAGAAGAATAGTGTGTGTCGTGTTTTTGGAACTCCTGAAAGAATGCTTCGAATATCATGGATAAATCCCATATCAAGCATTCGGTCAGCTTCGTCTAGAACGATAGTGGTAAGGAGATGCGTTTTCAAGTCACCTCGTTCAATGAGGTCAAGAACTCGTCCTGGTGTACCAATGATGAAATGATTTTTTCGCTTCAAATCACGTATTTGCGGGCGAATATTTGTTCCACCCACACAGACTGTCGAGAAAAATCGGAAGCTGTGACTAAGTTTTCGAAGTTCATTTTCAACTTGAATTGCAAGTTCACGTGTAGGTGTAAGAATAAGGGTTTGGCCATTATGGTCTTTCTTAGTTCGCTCAATGAGCGGCACGAGGAAAGCTGCAGTTTTACCAGTTCCGGTCTCAGCAAGTCCTACAACATCTTTACCTTCAAGAATAGCTGGGATAATTTGATCTTGAATCGGTGATGGGCTCTTAATACCCATGTCTGCGATTGTTTTCACAAGACGTCGGTCAATATCAAAATCAGCAAACGTGTGTTTTGGCACGTATACTTCTTGTTCAACTTGAACTGGATTTTTGTTTATAAATTGTGACGGATCAAATGTTGGCATGACACGACCACCGCGTCCTCCAGAGCGACCTCCTCCACCACCTCCACGTGAAAAAGAGCCACGACCTCCTCCACGACTTCCGCCGCTATTTGGTCTTCGTCCGCCACTTTGTGCGCTATTAAAAGGTCGACGACGAGCCGAAGCTGGTCGACTTTGTCGATTATTTGTTGTTTGCATTAATTATTTAATTTTACGTTGTTTGCATATAGAGATGCAGAACACATCTCGGGGCAAGTGCAGGTTGTAATTTCAGAAACAGGTAAACGAATCTGCAGCTTCGGAAGCCCCACACGAGAATCAAAAGCTTGCGAGTAAGATAACACAATTTACTATAAGAGTCAAATTTTCGTATAGACTATTGAATATGGATATTTTGAAAAAAAATAATAAGTATTGCGTAGTAAGTGGGAATCGCTATAATGCGTCCTTATTATATTCGTTAATTTACTCAAATGCCCATCCTCAAGACACTTAAGAAATTTCAGTGGCATATCAAGGAATGGATTTTTCTCCAACAATTCAGTCTTCTTTTGGTGATTATATAGATTTGCAAAATCCTACTCTTATCTCAGGAGAGTTATTTAGTTTTGAGAATGTTAACTACGATGAGCAAGTGGTTGTAGTTTCCGATGGGTTTGCTGATGCTGTATCTGAAGAAACCGGCCTATCTGTAATCAACAAAGAAATCACAATTAACTGACAGAAATTTCTAGTTGTTGGCGTTATTGAGTCGAGTTCAAATGCATTTGCTCGTGGTGATGGTGTGATACTTGTGCCGTACAAAACAGTTGTCGGGAAACTGGTAAATGGGTCTTCGTTTTCTTCAGTTTCGATACTCCTAAAGGAATCGACTTATTTTGAGGTTGCAGGGCAACATATTTTAGCGGATTAAACACAGCGCGACAACTAACACATGATAGTGAGGATATTTTTACGATCCAGACTTCCCAAGCGTTTATCGAGTCAGCAGAACAGACGACACAAATGCTCAGTTTATTTTTAGGAATTGTAGGGGGAATTGCTTTATTTGTGGGGGCATCGGCACTATGAATATGATGCTTACAACGGTGACAGAACGTAGAAAAGAAATTGGACTTAGAAAAGCTGTTGGTGCACGAGACAGAGACATTATGTTTCAGATATTGATTGAATCAGTGACCCTAACGACGTTTGGAGGTCTTATAGGTATCTTACTTACTTTAGCTGTGGCAAAACTTGCAAACACGCTTCTTGCAGATAGTGAAATAATTAGTATTTTAGTTAATAGCAATGTCATCATGTGGGCAGCGGCGGTATCAGTAATCGTGGGTGTTGTTTTTGGTCTTTATCCAGCACGCAACGCTTTAAAGCTTTAACCGGTCGATGCCCTGCGGTCAGAATAGTCAATTTTACTGTACTATTACTACATATGGACCAACCCCACACAAAAGTTGTGTTTAAGAACGTTCTAATTATTTTTGTAGCCGCAATTGTGGTCTTTTGGATTGTCTCAACTGCATTATTTTTTGCACAGATGAAGCACTCAGGCGAACCCCTTGCAGGTAAAATTGTGTCAGTCACTGGAGAAGGTTTTACTATCAGTGGCGCACGGGAAAGGAAGAGTATTATTCAAGTTACAGATGAGACTAAAATTTTTCTGGGGCGCAATTCTAGGAGTACCTTTGAAGAGTTTGAAGTGGGTATGATGGTCCACATATTTGCAAAAAGAACTGGAGGTCATTTTTTCACTGCGTATAATGTGCGTGTGATTAGAAATCCATGAGTATGTTTGCTGCACTTGTAAATTATAGTAATAAACATAAGGGTTTGATCCTGGTCAGTATAGTGTTTATCTCTGTTTCTTTTGCACTGGGATCTATTCCGTCGGAGACGCTTATTGCGTATGTTGGAACTGATAATGCATTCTTACTGATGTTTGTCCTTGGAACAATCGGAGGTTTAACTACATTTACGGGACTCCCATATCATTTAGTACTGATGAGTTTTGCAGCGGGAGGCATTAATCCGTTTTTCTTAGGCATTTGTACTGCAGCAGGTGTCATTATTGGTGACAGTACAATGTTTTGTATAAGTAAAAGAGTTAGCAGTTCATTGCCACCCAAGATCGCACATTTTTTTGAGTCGATTGTATTTCTGGTGGATAGATACCCTCGCCTCTTTGTAATTATATTATTTTTATACGGAGCTTTGTCACCATTTTCAAATGATTTTATAATTGCTTCACTAAGTATTGCTGGATATTCGTATACGCGAATAATCATACCGCTAGCGATAGGAAATATTTGCTTCAACATATCTATAGCTTTTATAGGTTTATATGCGTATGATTCTCTCATTCAGTTTTTCACTTGAGTATCTGTGAAAATTTTGACTTATTACTATATAGCATTGATTGTATAAAACTCAATTAATTAAACATTCCTGTAAAGAAGTAGGTGAGGACAGACAAAAGTACGGTTGCACCGATAACAGTGCCGAGCCCGTATATCACCCCTCTGATAAATGCGTATCGTAAAGATGCTTGTTTTTTTGTTAAACTTTCAAGTGATTCGAGTACGGTAAGTAATTTTTTTTGATCCTGTGACATTAAAATATTTTATCATGGACCATGCAGTATGAAAGACTGAAGTTTGTACTATAATGTCAGTAAGATAGTTCCTATGCGTTTGTTTTTATAAATAATAATTCTATATGTCAGATATCAAAAGAGATGAAAAAAACAACGGAATCCACATAACACAAGATGTGGAGGAGGAATCTAATGCAACAACTCTTGATGAGCGTTTAGCAGAAATCGAAAATAAGTCGATTACGTTTCCAAATCAGCAGTCAGTTGCTAAGCGCGAGCAAAAGCCATTGATGATTCATGAAGATATTAAAAAGCCCACACTCGTCCCAGAAAAGATGTCATCACAAAATAATACACCTTCCTCAGAGTCAGCCTCTTTTTTTATAAATAATAATTCTAGTCGAGTACCCAAGCTAGAGGAAGAAGGCGGGTCATACAAAGCTTTGTTTGCATTTGGTACAGGCATTGTGCTCGGTGCACTCATTACTTCATTTTTTCTATAAAAGTACAGCTATAATTGATGCAAAAATTTTGTACGTTTTTAGGAGCATTGTTTCTACATTCATACAGAAGTGCACTTTTGTATGAATGCTTCAATCCTCTTATAACTATCCTGAGCCTGTATCATTATGTTGGTTCTATAACTTTCGTGGGTCGTAGGCCCAGTGGAGTATTGCTTGTCGCTGTCGAGGACGACAGTGTTGGTCACCAGCTCTACAATTGTGAGCAATTTGGGAAGCGTGGCGCGTGATGGCTTTCCAGCGCTTTATTTGTCGTTCATCGTCTTCATGTCTGCGACCAAGGTAGTAGCGACAGTACCACTGAAACCACCCTCTGGGGTCATCTTTGTGTATCCATCCTTTTGATTTCCAGATTGACAGTGACTGGCTTGCATTCACTCCATAGTAGTTTAGTTCTCTGTGGGGTTTCCCATCAATTGAAAGTGCAGCTTTTTTAAACCAAGTTTTTGGAAATTCTTCTGGTCTATCTGAAAAATATAGGCCACCAAAAACTCCCAATTCAAGCATTTCTTGTGGTGTGAGGTGGGGTTTAAAGTCAGAATCAAAATTCTGGCCAACTGTTTCAGTTTTTATATATGAATACTCCGATTGCATTTTGTCGTGTCCAACCACTCGTTTCATATCAGATGTTGTATTTAGGGGGAAGGGGAAAGAATGCACTTGTCCGTTTTTTATACGCTTGAAAATTTGAGTTGCCAGCAAAACTTTTTTCGAGCATAGGAATTCCTGAAACTTTTAAGATAAGAAACGTAATGGTAAGTGGGCTCACTAGTGCAATGTAACTGAATGGTAATGAAGCTATTATGAGCCAGATACCCCACCAGCATGTTACTTCACCAAAGTAGTTCGGGTGACGTGTGTATTTCCAAAGTCCACTCGAAAGAATCGTTCCTGGAGCTGGTTTACGTTTGATAAAATTATCAAGCTGCCAATCACCGACAACCTCAAATATATATCCAATTAGCCACACTACGAGTCCGATGAACGTAAATAAGTGTAATTCAAGATTTTCCTCATATAGGTTTGCGTGTATGAACGAGTAACCAACTACAATCATCAGAAAACCTTGGAACAGATAGACTTGGAAAAAACTTCGCAGGTAAAACCACTTGCCCCATGCATCTCTCCATTTTTTATACCTAAAATCCTCAGTTTTATTTCGATTACGTAGAAAAATTCTTAGTGTTAAACGTAATCCCCACAGGCCTGCGAGGGTAGTAAGGAGTAAAGCCACATCACTTTTTGTTCCAGTGAAATAACTCACGAGTGCAACAATAAAAATTCCTGTGCCCCACGCAACGTCAGCCACATCATTTCTTTTAATGATGCAAGATACAACAAAAAGAATTGTCACAAAGAAACCAACGCTTGCTAGTGTGAGAATGAGTTGTGTTAGTAGCATGTTCTAAAGAAGAAAAGTTTTGCCAAGAAGATAACTGACTGCCGCGACACTACTTGTAAGGAAGGTTCCCCAGAAAATATCTACGATAGTAACAAGAATTGGCCAGTCTTTGAGTGTGGCAAGATTTGTGAAGTCATAGGTTGCATATGCAAAGAATCCAAATAACGCTCCCAATATTATTGCCTTCCCGAGTGAACCAGTTTCCAGCGCTGGGTGTACTGCAAAAATGAGTATTCCGATTATATAGATAAGATAGAAAACTATTGCAGCAATCCAGTTTACAGGCCCAAGTAAAAATCCTATTTGCGACTGATAAAATTTTGTTGCAACAGTCCCAAGCCAAATCATATCAATGAGAAAAAAGGCAGGGATTGTCATTACATATAAATAGAAAAGCTGGAGTATGGTCATGTGATTTATAAGTTTAAGTATGTAATGGTGAGTTGTAAAACAGTAGCAAATGAAACCCAGAGCAGATAGGGGATATTTGCATACACGACCCATGGTGCATACGGGTAAATAACATACCCCGCCCAAATGATGGTGCCGAGCACAAGTACGATATCGATTGCAGCCAGGAGATTGTTTTGGAGGCCGAATTGTAGGGGAGTGAAGGCGAAGTTAAAAATAAGATTAAGAATAAACGGTAGTAAAACCATGAAAGGCAGAAGCCCCTTTGCATATCTGTAGGCTACGTACCCAAAAGACACTGCAATTATAATATAAAGAACACTCCATACTGGTCCAAATAACCAGCTTGGTGGTGCCCATTCAGGCTTGATAAGTGTTTGGTACCAATTATATGTTGACATATGATAAGTATATCAGGTTGGTGATTTTTTTTAAGTCTTGTGTCCTTTAGTAATTTTCTGACTATTTAAAACGTTTGGCTGTATTTGACTCTAAATGGTATATAGTAGATGGCACTTAGCAAATGAGTAAAAAATCATATGGATGTACTTGAAATTAGAGATGCAAATAGGAATGTGTTACAAAACGGCGATACGGTTATTGTCACTAAAGATTTAAAAGTTAAGGGTAGTTCAGGAGGTTTAAAACAGGGGACAAAGGTCAAAAATATTCGCCTTACTGATGAGCTCGAAGGACTGACTGGAAAAATTGAAGGCATGAAGGGTATCTATATAAAACCTGAGTATGTAAAGAAGGTGTAAACGTATTTTTGGCAACAAAAAATCCCTCTAGTGAGGGATTTTTTGAAGGCTTATACCTTGTTTACATTCACCGCGTTTAGTCCTTTTGGACCTTCTGCTACTTCGAATGTAACTTCGTCACCTTCTTGTAGTTCATCGAACTGTATGTTCTTGAGCTCGTTTGAGTGAAAGAAAAGTTCTTTTTCCTCACCTTCTTGAGCGATGAAACCGAAACCTCGGTCAGTTAAGTTTGCGATTTTTCCTGATTGCATATCTAAATAGAAATTAGTTACTAAGTCATCAAACATATAATACTGTGTTTTAAAACTCAGCTTTTATCTGATAAATAAAAGCATAACATATATAAATATTTATGTCAAGCATCAATCCAGTTGAGTAGAATATGTTTGGATCTTGGTATATAAAAAACGCCCTAAAATTAGACCGGTATGAGTTCGTGGTTGATTTAGGCAGTCAAGTCTATCCCTTGCTCAGCCGCCCATTCATAGAGCGGCGTTCGCGCTGTCTCACAAGCTTTGTCGAAGACAAAGGGATGAAAATCGAACTTTGGCATGTTGTATTTTTTGGTTGCACCAGGATTATTTTGTGCTCTGGTCAGAACCGAAATCCCTTTTTCAAGTGTCCCGTGCTGGGTGCGTAAGTTTCTCCATTCCTCTTCTGACGTTACAGGACCGTAGTGCCTGTTGGTTTCCAGAAAAAAAGTTTTCCATTGCAGTGTATTCATTTGTCGATCTCCTTTGTTGTTGTACATCCAAGTCTAAAATTGCATTGCAAAATACTATTTGTCAATATTCAGCTAACAACGCATTCTACAATTATATATTTTTGTAAAATTCTTACACCGTGTTAACGATGGTTTCCGATAACTTCTTTATGATAGTATATTTACATTATGGAGATGGTTAAATATAGACAGTATTCAGAAGAAGAACGGAATGCGCGTGGTCTTTTCTTAAACTACCTCAAGTCTATAAAAGAAAAAGTTGAAAATGGTGAATTCGAGCCAAGTGTAGATTGGGAAACTATATGGGTCTTGTCTGGGCCTGAACATGAATTTTCGGAAGAGAAAGCTCATAATGCAGAAGACAGTGTAGCTAATCAAACAAAAGAACGTATTGAAAAAGGGTTCGAACTTGTTAAAGAGGTGACTGCGTTAAGGGCAAACAAACGTATAAAAGAGCTAGAATTAGAAGATTATAAATTACATGCTCCTACTCTCTACTACAATGGCGGCGAAGGTAGGGGTGAGTCTTTTAGAAAAATGATTGAGTCAGGGGATGTTCAAAAAACGTATGGAATTCCTGCAGAAGTAATCCGAATTAGTGAGCATGATCCAGAAATACTTCACACTGGCCACCAATTTGATGAGTACCCTGACGATTTGCTCAGAAAGGGTAAGACCATTGTTGTTACGAGCTGGTACCATACACCTCGAACACAAGAATATATAACCAAAAAGTCTCAAGAGGAAAATATACCTGAACTTGAGGACATGATGCTCGTATATCCTGCTGGTCTTAGTAGGCTGCGTGTTGGGCGTGCTGTGGGAGAAGCAAAAAAAGTGTGGGATTATTTTAATAAAACAGTGTAGAATCTTAGATATTGTTTGAGCCGTTATTTTTTTTCAGTACATACAAAACTTGGTCCTTTAAATTAGAAAAGTGCAATTGATGCGATTGCCATCCAGTAGAGTGAAATTGTAATGATAAAATTCTTGCCATACCCGATTTTGTTTTGAATAAAAATTAGACTCGAAGTAAACAGACCAACCAAAAAATAGAAAGGTATGACTTGTAAACATGAGAGGTGTGAGAAAATACCTAAATTAGCTGGTAAATAATAAAAAATGTAACTCCCAAATAACAGAAGAAAGAAGCCGTTATATGCTAATTCCAAGAACACAGCTTCGACACCCATAATAAACCCCGGTTTGAATTGTTGGTTTGATTGAAAATTGTGTATAGTCGCATCATTTAGGTAACGATAGAACCCAAGCCCGCCCCAAATAAATACAAAAAAATAACTGATGTCGCCACTGTGCGCGGGAAATAAATGATATTCCCATAAGGGCACAGAAAAAAGAGTCTGCCAAACATTGTTTACTAATACTTCGCCGCTTACTCCAAGTAAACAAAAAATTGTTATGTAGAAAAAAAGTTTTTTAAACTCAGGTACAATAATTTTTTTAACGTATAGACAAAGGCCGGTGTAATATATACATGTGAAGGTAAGCGTGTATATTAATGCGTTAACGATCGTGACTTCATACATCGTCCTGAGTATATCAAAAATCATGCAGTCATTGTGTCCTGGTTGAGGGGAGAGGGGAGGACTGATAGTATTACATAATAAAACATACCCATTTGTGAGTATGTTTCATCGTTGTCTATGGTAACAATATGTAGGTCAGTACAATGCGCTTTAGCTTTACTTTTTCCCTCCTTTACTCGCTTTTTTTGCAAGCATCTCTTTCTTTGCTTCTATGCGCTTCTTTGATTTATACGGGCGTTTAGAAGTATTCTTTTTGGGACTTAATGCAATTATTCGTGTCATAGCCAACAGTATAGCTTAATTTTGGTTAGTAGTTAAGGTATGTTAAATAATAGGTCTTTTTAGCTTAAACTGTTTGTGAGCAAGTTTGTTCAGAAATTAGAGGTTTATAAAAAGCCGCCCACAGAGCTGGATGACTCTTTGTGGGCGGATGTCTCGTTGAGGTTGACTGGTCAGGTAACTTTGCGTTACTTACAGGCTTTCTTCTTCCAGAACGTGATTTTGCTCGTGTTCGTGTCGACGGTCAGCACATGTTCATGACCTGCGGCCACCGCTTCAACTCCAGGGCTGAAGTGGATGGCACCGTTAGTGCGGGTGCCTCGTCGGCGGTCGAGCTTGGTTCGATCACTGACGCTTTGGCTCCACAAGCTCCAGCTCAGCACGTAGCGATCACCCTTGTGGTAGAGGGTCATGCCCTCAAAATGATTTCAGCGCCGTTTTTCTTCGTACACGTGTGTGTGACGTAATTCAGCAGGCTGTATTCAAGAATGAGAGGAATGGTTTTGTCCTTCTCCCAGCCTTCTCTCTGCAAGGTTATCTGAATCTGATTGGTCATCAGTCTTCTCCGTGGTTGTGCCAGCGTAACAAGGTAAAACCCAACGCTGACTTTGTGATGATGGTGCCACACGAGTGACGGGTAGTTTTTATGATAAAAATAGTAAAAAGTCAATACTTCGGATAATGTGCAAGCACTTCTGGCACTTTTCTTTATCATTAAGAAATGTCAGTATCTATGGCAAATACAATCCAAGAAGAACGGTGGCGATGGCTTGAACCTATTATCAATAAGGAGATGAAGCTCACAGACATAGCTAAAGTCTGTCCACATAGTGAACGCAGTCTCAAGCGTTGGAAGAAAGCATATGAGCAGTTTGGTACGGAAGGTTTAATACCAAATAGTACTGCACCTAAAACTTCACACAACGAAACCAGCATTCGACTCAAGAAAAAGGTCTCAGGTACCTTTGTTTTAAGGAAAAGCAATATTGGTTTTGCTCCGGCGGCAGGAATTTCTCTCGTTACACGAGCAGTCTACCTTTTGGATATTTATTTCAGCGGTGCTTCTAAATATTTCAACAGGTCTTCGAATCCTGATGCAACAGTCTCCCAGACTGTTGCTCCGCCGGAGCACAGAAAATCCCCTAAAGGGGATTTCTTTTTGCTCGCAGTTTGGGCGGATGTTCGAACTTTTGTATATTAGAGAGTCCTACTCAACACTAATTTGACGAGTAACACCTTGAGGATCATCACCTGTATAGACGAAGGCATTATATGTTCCGTACTGATTAATCTCAAAGGTAAAGTTAGCAACTCCGTTTTCATCTGCTGCAACTTCTTGAACGCTATTTTCTCCACTTGGATCGGCACCACCTTCTAATCTAATGGTGATAATCACTCCAGGCTCAATATTGGAAACTGCGGCATAAATTTCACTATATTCACCAGGTGCAACGTGATCATAGCTCAGTTCAATCTCTGCAAAAGCATAGGTAGAATCACCTCGCTTAAGATTATCTACAAGCTCTTGACCATCTATAGCAGCCTCAGTAACTGGAGTTTCTGCAACAACGGTCTCTTGTGGGGGACTGCTCCTTAAGAGTAATACGAGCCCAAGCACAATAGCTAGTGCAACAATGACTCCAATTATTTTTGGTATTGTTTTCATAATTAAATTATACATCTCTCACAATACAAAACCACTATCTCAGGTGGTTCTTACACAAATGGTTTAATGCTCCAGCATCTAAGCACATTTAGAACAGTAAACTGGTTCCAATTAGATGAAATCATTTTAAGAAGTCCCTTAAACTTGCAGAACTAAATTAGTTAAGAGTATATTCCCAACCCGGTTGCCAAGTTTTTGTCTTACGCCAGTCTGTCTCAAATGCTTCGTCCCATGTCATTCCTTTAAGCAGGACGTCTAGAGCCAGTTGAGGTGCTTTGTGGCCAACAATTGCTATATGTTTGCCATCATAGTCCCGTTTTACATCTACAAGAAAGCTCGCTATTCGTTCTTTCACTATTTCGTAACTTTCACCATTCGGCATTGGAGTACTTATTGACTGTTCCTGAAGTGGCTCAACCTCGTCTGAAGACTTAGCATTGTAGTCACCATAATTACACTCTCTCAACCGTTCATCTTGAATAATTTTATATTTATCACCCCAAGTGAGAGTTGCTGAATCTACAGCTCGTTTCAAGTCTGAACAGAAGACAACATCAAACTGTTTATCTTCAGTTAGTTGAGTAAGCTCTTTGGACTGCTGAACACCCAGCTCTGAAAGTTCAACATCATACCAACCCGAAGAAATGTGGGCCTCGTTATCTGTGGTCGTACCGTGTACAAAATAAGTTATTTTTACTGACATATTCTTAGAGTATACCAAAAGCACGTTCATTACTGAACGTGCTTTATCTGGCTCGTAGTTTGGGAGGATGTTCGAACTTTTATAGATCAATAAAACTGAATTATAAAAGTAAAAGTACAGCAGGAAAGTCCTCACCAAAATTTTAAAATTTAACCAAAAAACAAGGGCCGGAACGAACCTTGTCAATTCCGACCCAAATTCAAAGTCTAGAGTGCATCACATCGTGGCTGATTTGCCTCAGTGAGTGCCTCCTGATGAAGCTCTATCATCCCCTGGCCCGTGACCAAACCACAGTCTTCTCCCTTAAGTATGAGAATCGCACACAGAGGGCCTGCCTGAGTCGGTGCAAAACATACCGTGCATCCATCGACAAGATCACCATTGTGAACAGAGTTGCTGGGAAGTATCTTGGCAAGTACTTGGCGCAACTTTGCCAAGTCTTCATCTGACGCATTAGCGTTTGTGAAGAGAGCGACAAAGCCTGGGTGAGGATCAAAATCACCACCTTTGTAGCTCCACAAAAGCGCAGCATCGGTTACGCCATCAAGCCACGACTGTAGCGCCTGCGATTTGTGCGCTGGGAATCGAGAGTGATCTCCGAGAGCTAATTCGTGAACATCCATGCCACTTCTCCATTTTGTTAAAATTCTCTACTTGCCAGGATACAACAAAATCTACTATTGTCAATATTTTGCTCCGGCGGCAGAAGTTTTTTTCATTACATGAACGGCACAGATGTCTTATCGTACTTCGCTATTGCTCGTGCGATAAACTCCATCTTTTCAAATCCTGCCCGAAAGCTTTGCTTTCTGCCCGGAGCCAGAACGACAAAATCCACCTGAAAGGTGGATTTGTATTGTTGGCTCCGCCTATGGGATGATGTTCGAACTTATGCATAAAAGAAAAGTCCGCCAAAACGAACTTTTCGTCGGCGGACACTATTGAATGGTGCTACGGAGTTTTCAGCTCACCTGTATCAACAAAATGCTGCAAGTGAGGCAACAAGTCAGCGACTTGTTCACGGGTTAGGTGCATCCTTACAGGAACTGCCGCACCTCCGTCAGACAGTGTGTCGACACCGAGCCAGATTGCATCTTCAGTTGCTGAAGAACTTTGCTGGATAGAACACGTAGAGCCGTCTTTGTCACCAAACACGAATGCTGCAAATCCTCGCACTGTAGGTGCGTATGTGATAGTCATTGATTTATCTCCTAATGGAACTTATTTTATTTCAACATAATTTAATAATTATGTCAATATAGGCTCCCCGAATGTGACACTCTCATAAGTATATTTTCCGACTCTCAATATATGAAAAACCTTTATAATCAGCTACTTTTTCTCAAAGCAATGAAAAGAGAAGATGTTTCAGAAACAACGTAATTCTCGGTTTCTTTGTTTTCAAACAGGAGCGTCACGTATTTATACAAACATTCATCAAAGTGTTAGATTAATTAGATTGAGCTCGCACACCTGTACTTACTCTTCAAATCCTACAACCACCTGAATTGGATTCGCGTGGAATTTGAGACCGACACCATTTACCTTCAGCCCAATCGTGGGGTTTGGTATCTGGTCACCATCGGCGTGAGGTTCGTCTTCTGAGTATGAATAATCAGATTGCAGATTATTCATATCAAGACTAGAAAACTTTTTTCTAAAAGCGTCTCTGACACCCTCAATAGTATTAACAGCTCCATTTAATATAAACTCAACGTGCTCCCAGCCGTCTTCATAACTATGGTTTGGTTTTGGATATGGAAGCTCTATACCGTATGTTTGCCAAGACCCAAGGTCCAGTGGTTGGTTAAGTTGAATAATCATTATTTCACGACCATTTACATTTATGGCTGAAATAATCTGCCCAGCACCTTCTAGTTCGATTTTCAAACTATCTACATCAGCACTATCTTTTAAACGTACGCAGATATGGTCAATCGATAAACTTTTACACACATCCAGAATATCCAGTTCTTCTAAAGCTGTGTCTAACTTCTTAGAAAACGATTCAATTTGTGACTGTAATATCTCCCATCCGACTTTTCGTGCCATAGCCATAATTCTATGCAATGTTAATTGATTCACCACGCAATAACTCAAAAGCTCTCTTTAACGCTTGGATTTCTGGGTCATCTCCACGTTTATTTTCGGTCATCACTTTCTCGAGTTCATCTTCTGCAAACCATCCATACTCAGAGTGGTCATCAGGATGAAGTTCAATATCCTCGATTGGAGAGGTAAAAGAAGCAAAATATATTACTTCTACAGAATGAGAACCTTTTACATTATTACTGTAAGTAAACGAAGAGAACGGGTCTCCTACAGCTATATCAGCTCCAAATTCTTCTTTAATCTCTCTCTTGAGACCCACCACAATATCCTCTCCAAAATCTATGTGCCCGCCAGGAATCTCGTATACGCTTGGTAGAAACTTTTTTGTGTCTGCTCGCTTGGGTAAAAATATCTTTTCTACACCATCAAAATCTTTATGAATAAGGGCACAAGCAGTAATTACTTGCTGTCCGTGGGCTGGTACTTCGCTATCGTGTGAAATTTTTGAATCCATATAAAGTTAGTATAACAAAAACACATTCATTTTACTGAACGTACTTTACTGACTCCAAGACGTGAGCACGTTTTGAATAGTAAATTGGTTTGCAACAAAGAGTATTTTTTAATACATCAACTAGAGAGCCCGATTATAGTTTAAGTGATAGGTGTAGTTACTATGTTAGTATCACAAATTTATGGGTTTATGAAATGATATAATATAACCATACAATATTGTACGTATAAAAATATAGATATATTAGTTCTTATTATGGTAAATAAAAGTATAGTTGCAAATAAACAAAAAAAGAAAGTTCACGAAACTATCTTACCGGAGCTTATTTCTGCGGCGTTAGTTAATGATATAACAGCTGTGCAGTCAATATCTTTTTCAATAGCAAAGTCGCTTCGTCCAGAAAATCCAGAACTTGCAAGACTGATAACTGATGTTGTTGGTAATTTTTCTGTTTCAAAAAACCCAATGCGTGCTATGGGTTTAAAGCCCTTACCTACTGACATTGAATCATACTCAGAAATAGCTACTGTTAGTCTACCTAACGATTTAGCTTCTAAACCAGTATTAGCTAAATCTACTCAATATGAAGTGGACACATTTTTGAGTGAATGGAAGAATCAAAATCTGTTACTAAGTAAAAATATAAAACCAAGTACTAGTATGCTCTTCATTGGTGCACCAGGTACTGGAAAAACAATGAGTGCTAAATATATAGCGTCAACGCTAAAATTAAATCTAGTTACATTGGACTTATCAATCAGTATGTCTAGTCTTCTAGGTCGAACTGGACAAAATATAAAAAAAATATTTAGTTATGCCCGGAAAAACCCTTGCGTTCTACTGCTAGACGAGTTTGATGCAATAGCAAAAAGACGTGATGACCCGACGGATTTAGGCGAAATTAAACGAGTGGTAAACGTCTTACTTCTTGAATTAGAAAATTGGCCGGCAACATCTATTGTGATTGCTACGAGTAATCACCCAGAATTGCTAGACAGAGCTGTTTGGAGAAGGTTTGATAAGGTCGTTGAAATTGAGAATCCAGAGTTCGAACAAAGGATAAAAATTATAACTGACAATTTACACTCGTATGGATATGATTTATCTGATGAAGAAAAGAATCTCGTTGAAATAGCTTCAATAATGTTAGTCGATAAAAATGCCTCTGACTTAGCAAAATTTAGTGAGAGAATTGTGAGAAAGATGTTATTGGAAAAATCTAATTTTGAAATAGCTTTAATTGAAGAACTTGAAGCAACAGTTAAAGATAAAAAATTTCGTGGAAAATTCTGTTTTGAAATGAAAAATAGGTTTGGTAAACAGATTACATTACGTGAACTCGCCAGAATCACTGGTCTCAGCACTGCAGGCGTCCAGCATCATTTAAAAAATATTGATTAATAAAATATTATGCCACCACAAGACAGAAGACCAATTTTACACAAAGGAGAAGTTTATAGTAAGTTAATTACCAAAGCCTCAGGAGGCGGCTCGAAAACGTTGCCACATACTCTTGAGGAGGCTTTTGTGAATATACAAGCTGGCTTAAAAAGTACTATTGAAAATTTCGAAACACTTCCAGCAGAATCTAGACTACCTAATGAACTAGTTTTTTGTGTAAGAATGGATTCCGATTTCAGTGCTAAAAGCTACTATCCAGACAGTTTTTTTACTGCTTTTTCAAAATTTGGGGAATTAAATGAAGTTGGTTCGCGTAGATGGCATAAGACCGAAAGCGAAATTGAAGAAGATGGGAAGCTCTTGTTTATTCGTTCAAACCCAGAAACACTAAGTGGTTTTTTGTCAGGACTGAAGAGTGGAAACATTCCTATGAATCAAGGTTTTGAAAATGAAATTAGGACACTTGAATCAATAGACTTATTGCACACAGACGAAAAAATTATGGGTCTATATGATGGATGGGATGAGGGTCTGGTTGAAATAGTGCTACACCCCTTTGAAACAGACCACGCAATTTTAACTGAACACTTAGTTGCGAAACTCACGTCTGCTGGAGTCAGCTCTACAAGATTACGAATTAAGTCATACGATGAAGGTGTCACATTCGCAAGTTTTAAAGCCAATCGTAAAAACCTAGAACTATTAAGTGATTACAATCCACTAAGGTCCGCCCACCCTCTTGAATTCAATGGACTCAGACCGTTTAGAGCATCTACTGGACCAAGTATGCCCAATCCTCCTGAAGCTACTGAAAAATCAACGATTACAATAGGTGTTTTTGATGGTGGCGTAGACGATAGTAACCCGTATCTTAGTAACTTCGTAGAAAATATTGACGTAACTAAGGAAGCTCCTGATGAAACTGAAACTGAACACGGTACAGGTGTTGTTGGAGCAGCTCTCTATGGTGCTCTTAACAACTATCCAGCTTCACAGACATTGCCAACTCCGGCTGTAAATGTAAGGAGTTTTCGGATATTTCCACTGGAAGACAGTGACACTGAAAATGAAATTGAGTTATACGAAGTTATAGAAAAAATTGAAAAAGTAGTTCCTGAACAGTCTGACATTAGTGTTTATAATTTAAGTTTTGGTCCTGATTCACAGATACTTGATGACCCGATTAGCAGATTTACTTGGTCTCTAGATAGATTGGCACATAAATACGGAGTGTTGTTTTGCGTAGCTGTAGGAAACTCAGGAACTGAAGTAAGAAATCGCATACAACCTCCGTCGGACTTAGTTAATGGCTTTGGTGTGGGAGCTCACTCAAAAGTTGATGGAGTCATCACATCAGCTGACTACAGCTCTATAGGACCAGGAAGAGAAGGAAATAAAATTAAACCTGACTTTTGTGTTTTTGGTGGATGTGCTCAAAACCCGTTTCAGTTTGTCCCCTATAATGGAAACTTAAGAATGTTATCAAGCGGAACAAGTCTTGCTTCACCTATAGTTGCGGGATTGGCAGGTGAAATGCTTGGACGAACTAGTGATAGCATTGACCATTTAGCTGTTAGGGCTTTATTAATTCAGTCAGCTTTAAATGACGAAGAGCAAGATTTACTGAAATTTGGACACGGGGTTTTGCCAGAATCTATTGAAGAAATACTTAACTGTGAGCAAGACTCATATACGCTGTTATACAGAGGTTCAATTCAGCCAGCAAAGTACATCGAGCTTCCAATACCTTGGGATGAAAGGATAAAAAGTGGTTCAGTAGAAATTAGCTGGGTTCTTGTAACTGAAAGTGAGGTTGACCATCAAAGTCCCGATGACTATACGAGTTCGTCTGTGGAATTAGTTTTGTACCCAAATGCAAATAAATTTACTTTTAAAAATCAATCTGGCGACGAAGCACAGCAAAAAACAAAGACTATTGATGTTAGAGACGTAGAAGCCCTGGCTACAGTTGGTGGCTGGAAAAAACCGAACTTCCCAAACACTCTATCTGGTTCTTCTCGTAAAGTTACAGAGGATGAAGCAAGAAAAGAAGCTTACAAATGGGATACCGTAGATAAACGGAGTGCAACTTGCCCAGCGTCAAATTTCGCTGAACCCTTTTTGCATTTACACGCTTTTTCGAGAGGAATTAGAACTGCGGCACAAAAAATTGACTATTCACTCGTTTTAAAAATAAAATCAATCGGCGGTGAAGTTGACCCGTATGCAGTCGCTATTGAAAACTTTACTGAGCTAGCTCCAATAAGATTACTCAACAGAAACGAAGTGAGGGTGCAAATAAATGGTTAGAACGTAGATATGTCTAAGAACAGCTTGCAAATCGCAATACGCGCGCATTTCTCGCGAATAAATCGCTGTTTAAGGGTAGACTTGCTCGCCATCAAACACCATTTCTTCTAAAGTCCAGTTTGCAGTATCAGATTTGCTCCCGCCATTGAATTTAACTGTAGTCGTCCAGTAACTTCTCATCTCCGCTCCGAAGCTATTTTGAGAATCTACATATGCGTTTATTTCACACCTACTATCACCTAAGTCAGTGGCGGAGAGTTCGTACGATGGAAAATTTGCAGTAGATGGAGATTTGAGTACTTCTGTAACAAACCTTTTACTCTTTAAGTATCCCATTTGGCATATGTCTTCTTTTACTGGAGTAGAACCAGTAAGTTCTGGGTCTTGGAGTGCTGATATTGTTGATGAAACGACTATACCTGTAAAAACTAAAATAACTAACCATTTCACTACAGGACTTGTTGTTTGCTTCTTTAATTTTTCAGCTGAAATTGGTTTTATCTTACTACCACAATGCTTACATACTGTCGCTTCGGCTTTGACTTCTTCCGCACACTTTGGGCAGACTACTTTTGTTTCATTTTCCATATAAAAGCTAATTACTTCTAGTAACCAGCGGGTACAAAAAGCCCGCTACCAAGAGAGCCGAAGCTCCTACGCAAGTTTCCCTGCGCAACGAGACAAACGCCCTGATAACGGGTTCTTTATGTTTGTCTCGATTTATGACCATAGCTTCGATTGAAACCTTAGGTCACGACTTATTCAGTTGTTTGATTATTGTACTGATATTTGGCCAATAAACAAAGATTCTCCATCGGTGTTAGAGAATTAGACTAATCAGAGCTACGGTTGTTGACGACCGTTGACGGTAACTAGCGGTAAAAGAAATACATTTATGTTTTAAAAACTAGTAGACACTGGCAGACACAAATTAACACTCAGGTACACAAAATTCACACAACAAGATTCTCTAACACTGTTGATGGATATTGTGTATTAGTTCCAGGCAAATAGCTTGCTAAAGAAGTTGGCGACTTTCTTAAAGAACGATGGTTTTTCTATTTTTTGTTCAATTTGAACTTCGTCTATTTGCTGAGGTTTTTCTTCCTTCACAATATCTTCTGTATTTTTAGTAGTTGTAGTGGCCCCTGTAGACAATTTTACTTCTTCAGTCATTATATTTTCTCTATCTGCCTTTACTGGCAACGGATTTGAAGTAAAAATTGGCGTTGCGACAGCTACATCAACTGGTTCTGGTGTAACTTCTGGTAATGATACTGGCTGAACAATTTGCTCATTCACTTTCTCAACGACAACAGTTTTTATATTTTTGTTTTTACAAGCTTCACGTTCAGTCCAAGTGTCCATCCTTTCGTCGTTAGTCATTTCTTTCTCAAAGAAATCAATATCACATACTGCAAGAGCTATATCTATTTCAGAAAGTCTTTCTTTTTCAGCTTCTTTACGTACCTGCTCCTCAATTGCTTCCTGCTCTTGCGTTAAGCAACGTTTTGCACTCTTTTCAATACTGGTAAGTAAGTTGGTTCTAGCATCAGCAGTTCCTTGGTCAAACACGGTTTGCGTACCCTCAGGCCCCTTACTGTAATAAATAGTTGTGTAAAGCTTGTGAGTACTGTCGAAATCTCTCAATTCCTGTATTGCCGAATTATAGCTATTAGAACATTTTGTAGAATTTGTAGTAGAACTCAGTGTCTGCATTAGAGTGCTAGGCAGTATCTGAAGTTGGTCTTTTGGTATTGAAGTTACAGCATATTCAACCGCACTGAGTTCAGTAAACTCACCGATTGTTGAGTCTTCGGGAATAGTAAGCCAATACCACTCTGCGTGTGCAAATACAGGAATGAGCAGAAACAGAAATGCTGGCAAGATAATCTTGTGAAGATTGCTCAATTTTAATTCAGTCATAAATAAACACTATTACTGTACTGGTATATTGTCAATAAACAATGAGCTATAATTAAACTGAAATTGTATTGCAGAAGATGTATTGAAGTTGTGTGGCCCACATTAATCCACATAATCAAAAGTAATATGCAGGTATTGAACGAAAAGTACCAAGAAGCTATTGAAGCAAAGTACAGCGGAAGCACTCATAAAGACATCGCAACCCATTTAGAACTTCCCAAAGGTACCGTAGATGATTGGTTTAGAACCAGAGGGGTTCTTAGTCCTTACTACAAGGAGTTTGCTGAAGAAATGGAACAGAAACGTAAAACAAAAATAGAAACAAGTCTCTATGTTAAAGATATTGAGTTTCACTTTGTAATGAGAAAAATACTAGTGAAGATGAATGAGTCGCTAGAGAAAAATAACTTTGTATTTCGTGTAACAGATTTCTTCAAAATCTGGCGAATGCAGAGAATTATGCAAGGAAAACCGATTGGAATCTATTCCAGAGTTTGCCCTTGTTGCAAAAAACAAACAACATACAGCAGGTTTGGTAAATAGATTCTCCAACACTTACTCTAATCTATTATATAAAACAGATATAACTCATAAAAACTGATACACTGTGTTTAATGAGTGAAGAAAAAGAACTTGATAAACTTGATAGCCAGCACCTAAGACTGATAGTAAATGGGCTTATCCTTGAAGCCTCAAACAATACTGATAAAGGAGACTCCATTGTATTGAATCTTCCTATGGGTGAAGTAGATGGAGGAAATGAAGATAAAACAATAGTCAAACTTAAAAAGGCTATCCTTAACAAGCTTATTGTCGAAAAAGTACTTAAGTCATTCAGTATCAATAGTGGTATGGAATATTATGGTACCGATGAGCTATTTATCGCCACAGCTGAATGTAAAATAAGTAGAAAAGGGCTTCAGGATTTTCTTCATCGATATTCATATATTCCAAAACTTCAGATTAAGCAAGATAATTTCGGATATATAGTTCTTCAGACCGCGACCGAGGAAATAAGGATAAGAAATCCAAGGTCTTCAAGCGGACCATTTTTATTTTGGAAGTGTGTTTTAAAATATCCTAACCGTTTAATTACAAAGGAGAAATTTGACGCTTTTGTTATAGATGAGTGTGAAATAAAGCCTAAAAACTCAAATCCTGTCTTTAGAAAAATTGTTGAGGATTATGGATTTAGTGGAAATTTAAGACAACTATTCTTCCCGTCAACATCAATGGACGGTGTTACTTTTATAAATCCAATCTTTGAGAGAGATATGGAAGCTCTTGCACTCACAGACACGAAACTTAATTTGAGTATCAAAAAGCTCAAACAAAAGACGAAAGCATTTGTCCGAAAAGGTACGATTCAGACCTAATCAACCCTATTTAGCCTGACAATAAATCAATAATCACGGACATACTCTATTCTGAAGATAGAGCTTTTTTAATGCTCGGATTATATGAGTCAAGACCTAAACAAAAACAAAATAACTGAACAAGCTATTGAACATATTGCTTGGTTATTTCTTGAACTCATTGATGAGAAGAACAAAAAAGCCGGTCGAAAGGTAAAAGAAATTAGTAAAAGTAATAAAAATGAAAGTAGGAGAAAAGTTTAACCCTTTCCGTATATTTAACGGAATATATATACCCGAAGCGCTTGTTAAGGTTCCGGTCTCACAGTTGTCACAAGGAGCAAAGATTGCTTATGGAAGACTGTGTAGATACGGAGGGCGTGATGGGAAAACTTATCCAAATCGAGAAGATTTAGCTTGTGAGATAGGTTGTAGTGTCAGACAGCTAGATAACTATATTAAGGAACTTAAAGACTTCAGATTAATAGATGTTAAGAGAACAGGGCTTGGTAAAAACAATGAATATTTTTACTTATGGCACGAGCTTTTCGATTCAAATATCTCTTCTGAGAACATTCGCGATGCAGTGATGCAGTGGCAGTATTCTTCGACTACGAATAAGAAGAAAGTTGCTATTACTCTATATAAAGAGAGTAATAGTAAAGAGAGTAATAAAAAGAGAGATACAGCTGACACTGTTAATAATCAACTTATTGAAAATATCAAAGATATTCTAATCACCTATCGCAGCGAGATTAACCCGTATGCAATAGCTAACACTGCCACTATCTGTGCGATTTGTGACTCACTCAAAGAGTTCAATGTAGACGAAATGTTGAGTGCAATTAAAGGATTTTCGGGTGACTCTTGGAGTATGAAACACCAGTCAAAAAATACAATTGAATGGTTGCTTGGAGATACCAGCAAGGTCGATAAGTATCGTGTCAAATATCTTGAAGGATTAGCAACGAAAAAGAAAAAAGTAATAACCCTATAGACGTAAAAATTAATAAAAGCATTAAATTAAAATAGTATGAAAAAAGTAATGGATAATAATAAAGCAGTAATATATTGCAGAGCTGTTTGTCAGGAACAAACATCTAAAGACAACTCGCTAGATAAGCAAGAAAAATTATGTCGTGAATTTGCAGAACAAAATGACATTGATGTAGTTGACTGTATAAAAGAATTCGAAAGCGGAACAAAAATGTACAGAGAAGGCCTTAATAAAATACTTAGTAGCACGAAGAAAGGAGGAGTCAGTTACGTTTTAGTATCAGACCCCACTCGCTTAGCAAGAAGCTACAAAGTCTACAATTTACTTCAAAATTTATTGATGGAACACGGTGTAAAGGTCTGTATTCCTTGCCCAGCAACAAAACAAATAATGGAAATTAAAACAACGTAATATGAATAATGTATCAAAAAGAAAACTACGCGGGGCTGGATATTGCAGGGTTTCCACAGATGACCAGTCTAAAAACGGATTGTCTATGGACGTGCAGGCTGATATGTGTAAAAAATCTATGGAAGAAGATGGAGTAGAAATTGTTGAAGTATTGAGAGATGAAGGTAAAAGTGGCGGTTCTTTGAAACGAGCTGGAATTATTCGAGTAATGGACTTGGTTAAGAAAAACGAAGTTGATTTTGTTTACACCGTTCACTCTGACAGAATCGCAAGAAATACACTGGACTACCTTAATTTTAGAGAGCTACTCAGAGAACACAATGTTGAACTAAAGTGCTTATACCAACCAATACAAGACGACTCAGCAACCTCTAGAACTATGGATACCGTTATGGCGAGCTTTAATGAAATGCATAGACTAGTCACATCAGAGAAGGTAAAAAAGACGTTGTATGCCAAAGCAGAAGCCGGTTATTTTCCATCAGTTCCACCACCTGGTTATATAAATATTGATAATCCAGAAAAAGGTGCGGATAGATTGGCAAAAAAGATTGTTATTAAAGATAAAGAAGTTGCTCCACTAGTTAAGGAATTCTTTAAGTTGTATTCCAGTGGAAACTTTAACGTTTATGATTTGAGAGACATAATGCACGAAAAGGGTCTGCGTAGTCGTAGAGGTGGGAAAATGTCAGCAAGTAGAATGTATGACTTACTTAGAAATCGTTTCTACTTGGGTGAGGTTCATTGGGGAGAGGTAAAAAATCCTAATGGTAAACACGAGCCTCTTATTGATGAAGACTTATTTAATCAGGTACAGAGTGTTTTATCTGCACACAACAGTCACGCCTGTAGACGTAGAAAATACTCTTGGTTACTGAATGGTTTTCTCTACTGTTACAAACACGAACGAAGATATACTGCCGAGTGGCACCTGAATAAGAAAGTAGCATACTACCACTGCACTAATTCTAGTGGCTGTGGCAAATATGCTGAGCAGGTACAGATGGAAGAAAAAGTAGCTGACAAGTTTAGTGAGCTAGAATTTACAGAAGATTTCACAAATCAGATAATTGAAAAAGTTAAACAACTAGTTCAAACTCGAAGAAAACAGTCTGATTCCAAAAGACAGAGCATAGTTAACCGTAAGACTGCTATAGAAGCTAGAAAAAGAGTTATGGAGGACAAACTTCTAGATGGTTTAATTCAAGACGATGATTTCACAGAAAGAAGAAAAGAGTTTAACACTGAGATAGCTGACATTGAAAATGAACTTGAAGACATTAGAAGTAAACAAGACCTAAAGATAGACATCGCACAGGAAGTTCTTAGTTTCAGTAAAGATATTAACAAGGCATACAAAAAAGCCTCACCAACGCTAAAAAGGCATTACCTAAGTTTCTTTTGGCAAAAGTTTGAAATCTTTGATGGAGTTATAATAAAATCCCATCCGACTCTAATTTTTAGTGAGCTATTAAAGCTCGAAAAGCTATTACAAAAGCCGATAGAAGAACCTAAACCTAAAAAAGCTAAGGTTTCTAACGGAATTATAATAAGTAATGTTCGGCTCCGGCGGCAGGATTCGAACCTGCGACCAATTGCTTAACAGGCAACTGCTCTACCGCTGAGCTACGCCGGAATGAATGCGGTTGTTTCTACAAAGTAGGAACGTAGGGAGTATTGTACAGAGTTTTTGAAGTTTTTCAACGAATTAAGGTGAGTTGCATGAAGTGTTATACTACGTGCAATAAGGAACGCATATAGTTTGCTTGGTGCCCTCATTGTTCTTGTGCTCGTGAGTGCTTCAGTTGCGATGCGGCATAATAACAATCCTCCTGTTTCTTTGAGTAATGAGCACTTTTCTTATAATTATATTTCTATGTTATTAACACTTACATCACCTGCTTTTGAAAATGGAGGTTCAATTTCTCCAGAATATACCTGCGATGGTGAAAACAAGATTCCTCCACTTCAGATTGGTGGGGTGCCTGAGGGGACAGAAGCTATCGTATTACTTATAGATGATTCTGATATTCCAGTTGAAATAAAATTACAGCGAGGTATTGAAAAGTTTGATCATTTAATACTGTATAACATCACGCCTGAGACCACTAGTATTGATGATGTTCGGCGTGCAGGCATCGAAGGTCTAAACTCAGCAGGAAATGTTGGTTACACAGGTCCTTGTCCGCCAACTCAATATGAGCCTTCCACACATAGGTATTTGTTCAAATTGTATGCACTTTCTGAAACACTTTCTTTTGCAGAGGTTCCTACAGGGGTACAGATTGAAGCAAGTATGACAAATAAAATTCTTGCTGAGACCGTCCTTATGGGTACGTACTCTCGTGTAGTACAATAGTAGTATTAGAAGAATAATTTAGTAATCATGCTTACACTCTACTATAAACCGTCATGTCCATTTTGCCAGCGTGTATTAGGTGAAGCTGAACGTTTGAATGTGAAGTTTAACTTGAAAGATATATCGGGGGACTCGGTCCTGACAAATGAACTTTTGGAAAAAGGAGGGAAGCAAATGGTGCCGTTTCTCGTTGATACTGAGCGAGATGAATCGATGTATGAATCGAATGACATCATAGCGTATCTTGAGCAGCATTATTCCTCAACTGCAGAAGCTTCTGCAAGCAGTTTTGGTGGCCTGCGTATACATAAAGGAGACGACACCTGTGAGTCGTGCCAATAAGTATTAATATTTTAACTACAATAAAAGTATGACATTTCCAACTATCAAATATAAAGCAACAAATACAGAGTTAAGTCCTGCACTCAGCGAACTTACTGACCAGAAATTTGCTTCACTTGAAAAGTATATTGGTGACGAGACTGATGTGCAATGTGAGGTAGAATTTGAGAAAGAAACAGGGCATCAGTCAGGTAGAATATTTAGAGTTGAGGCAAACTTATGGCTTAAGGGAACCTTGTATCGGGCTGAAGCGTCTGAAGAGAATTTTGAGAAATCAATTGATGAAGTACGAGATGAACTTGACAAGGAACTACGAAGAGCGAGCGGGAAGCGTGAGACGTTGATTAAGAAAGGAGGTAGAGCTATCAAAGAAATGCTTCGGTTTGGTAAGTAGTCTGTATTTATTTTACGAGATATTAGGAAGGTATGTGGCAAAGTCACATACCTTTTTTCCTTCAGGAATGACTGATTTGATTTCCAGTGTGCCGTCTTTGTCTATGTCGGCATCAATAATCTTAACGCGCTTGCCAGCGTGTATAAAAAATACTGTTGGCCAACCATCGAAGGCACGTATTTTAAGGAGTGCTTGATACGCATCATTTCCTGAAGGTAGATTAAGTGGGTCAAGATGCAGTTCAGCCATTTCCTTGGTAATTTTTCCACAGTGAGTTGCAGCTTCATGGTCTTGGTCTCGAGGCGAAATAGTCCCCGCTATCCATTTTGGAATAGTGCTTGCAAGAAGTTTTCCTCCAAAGTTTGCAAGTTTGCTGTCTAACTCTGTGCCACGAAGTGGCCACTCATTTTCTGCTATTTCATATATTTCTTGTGCGAGTATTGGGCCGTGATCCATTTTCTCATCCATGAGCATAATCGTCACACCAGTCTCACGCATGTCTTGGAGGATTGCGGTTCGAATTGGACTTGCGCCACGAAGTTTTGGTAAGAGGGAGGGGTGTACATTTATGGTTTTGTGCACTGGCATTTCAACCAACCACTTCGGCATGATTTTGTTGTAGGCAACCACAACAAATAAATCTATGCCTTCAAGTGCTTTTTGTATTGAGTCCGCATCTTTTAGAGATTCTGGCTGGAATACAGGTATGTCATGTTCAAGAGCCCACTCTTTGACTTTAGGTGCAGTGAGGAGCTGTTTTCGTCCTGCAGGACGGTCGGGATTGCAGATGATGATGTTTGGCACTATGTCAGCCTTCGCGAGCTCAGCGAGCACCGGAACACCTATTGGCTCACCTCCGAAGTATGCAATTTTTAAATTTTTGTGCGGCATAATTTACCCTTTTGCTTCGCTAATGCCTTGCTCTTTCATTTCTTCCTTAGTCCATACTTTTTCGGCGATGTCTGTAAAGAGGATTCCATCAAGGTGGTTATTCTCGTGTTGGATAATTTGTGATAAAAGACCGCCAGCGCCTCGTTCAAATTCGTCCCCATTTTCATCTAGGGCACGCATTGTTACATTTTTATGTCGTTTTACGAGTCCGTAGTAGTCAGGGATTGAAAGACATCCTTCTCCAACCAGATGTGTTTTTTTTGAAACTTTGATGATTTTAGGATTTATTGCTACGAAAGAGGGAAGCGAATCCCTGTCTTCACTTTGATCTTCTACAAGAAAAAGGCGTTTTGAAATACCAATTTGTGGAGCAGCAATTGCTACGGCAGAAAAACCATCTACGCTATAGGATGTGAGCGCGGCTTTCATGTCTTTGATTAGCTTTACCACTAAGCCATTTTCAAAGTCTTCCTTTGTTATTTCTTCAGCAATCGTGTGAAGTGCTGAGTGTGATTCCGGGACAAGTTTGGCCATATATGTTTGGTACTATAGCGTATTTGCCATAAAAAATCACTATGTATTTTTTATGGGTGAGTGCTTAAATTATTTTCACCGGATTTATTTCTATTTTGATGTATGGAGGAAGGTCGCGCAGTGCTCTTATTAGGTTCTCTGCTGGATAGTTTTTGCGTGAAATGCGTATGAGACCATAGCGAATTGCTTTTGCAGGAGTGGAGAGTGGTCCGCTGTAGCATGCGATGCCATATGTGTTAAAATCTTTTGCAATCGTTTCCTGGATACTTTGCGCCTGCTCTTTAGTACCTTTCCATGAGAGCAGGATAAATACACTATATGGTGGGTACGCCAACGCTTTTCTTACTTCAATTTCACCGTCATAAAATTGGTCCACAAGGCCTTTTGCCGCGAGACCTAAAAGTTCGTCTGGCTCACTGCGGGTTTGTACGAGTAAATCCATGCTTGTGATTTCACGTAGCGACATTAGTTGCGAGAAGACAGTTTCATCAGCGCGCCACGTTGGTACAGCTCGCATCGCTTCATATGAAATGATTGCTGAACATTCTATTGGTTTTGTGAGATATGGGATGGCAAGATTTGTGCCAACGAGAATTGCCTTTTTAGTTTCATAAAATTTTTTTACAATTTGCTTAGCTTTAGCATGAGTGTTTGCTGTTGTGTGGTCCATAAGAAATGTATCGAGCTGCGGAAATTCTTTCTGAACATGTTCAAAGACCTGCTGGATGCCAATCCCTTGTTCACGTAATCGCCAACTGCCACAGTCTGGGCATGTGTCTGCAGCAGGAACACGCTTCCCAGATGTTCCGCAGTAAAACCATCGTAGCTCCTCATTTTCTTTATTGGTTCGCAGTAATGAATAGGGTGCACCCGAGTCTGGACATCTAAAGATATGCCCGCAGTCATTACAGACTACAATTGGCGCAAGTCCACGTCGAGAAGCATAGAGAAATACCCGTCCTCGATTGTCTGTAGTGCGCTTAATCGAATCCCTGAGTTCATCGGTAAGTATTTTGAATACATTGGGTTCTTTTTCGTGTTGCGTGACGATGAGTGAACTTTGAAACTGTAGCCGCTTAGTGTGTTCGTCGTATGTCGTGTATAAGTCTTCGCGTCTTAGTATCTCATCTTCAGTTTGTGGCACTGTGTCACCAATAATAATAGAACAACCAGTTACCTTGGCGTAGATTTTAAGAGCGTCACGTGAGTCGATGTATGGTCGAGTGCGTGAGACGTAATATTGACTGCCTGATGCCTCGATGATTATCGTAGTGATGTCATGTCGACTTAAGAATGCAAAATTCGGTGTTGTGATGATGAGTTTTGATTGGCTCAGATCTTCAAAGTCTTTATACGAAGCGTCCATCTGGCGCTTAGTGTGGCTGCTCGAAAATGTTACTACTCGCTTCTCAATTCCTATTGATAGTAGTACTTTTGCCCGTTCAACATCTACTGATGTGGGTACTACAAACAGTACTGAGCCACGGTGTGCAAAAGACTGACGTATGTAACTTCGGTACGCAACAAATCTGTCTTTGGCAGTGTCGGTGAGTATCGCAGGAGTGCTGACCTCAGCATACATGTGGTCGGGTAGTTGCGGATATGAGCGCAATCCTGAACGTATGTCTGGCGGAAGTAGTGCAAACAATACAGAGCCAATGTGTGCAGGTAGCCGCTCGCAAATTTTTTCTGCTGTCTGTATAACTGAAGTTGGTATTTTGGGTGCGTCCGGCTGGGCCTCAAGTTTTTTAAGTGAAAATGTAGCAGTTCGGAGTGCAGTTTTTGCCATTCCAACAGGTTTTGTGCTTGTGACAATTCCTTCAATTTTTGAATTTCTGATGGGTACTGTGAGAATTGTTCCGGCGCTGTATTCTAGCGAGGAATAATATGAAAGTGATTCAATGCCGACGCCTTTCTTAAGTGGAATAACCTCGATAACAAACATGGAGAGGTATTATAGCAAATAGCAAAAACTATGTTTGAAAATGTAGTTGGATTAGCGACTATAAAAAAGCTGTGGCATAGTAGCCACAGCTAAGTTAATTAATACGTGACTACAATGTGCATGTCTGAGTCTCCGTCAGGAATAATCTGAAAGACCCGGACTCCATGCATATCGCCAAGGTCAAACGAATGAACCTGCTCACCAAGTTTGCTTGTTTTTCTACACATGTCTCCAACTATTCTTTTTTGGATATCGGGTGGAAGCCCAATTATTTCCTCGCTAATCACACCTGGAATAAATTCAACTTGGATAGTTTTGCTATCAAGTTGGTATTCAAGATAAGCTTTTGCAGAGTCATTTTTTTTACTACAAAGATCTTCAATCGTATCCTCGAAGAGGTTGCGTAGTGTTGATTCAAGGTGAGTAGCCGCAGTGTTCATCTTTTCAATTGTCTGTGTTCTACTAGCCATTTGTCGCTCCATGTTTTGTTTACTTTGAGTATCTCAAGATTGATGTACTATCGCAATCTCGCTCAATGTAATAATTTTCAGTACTACAAAACTATAGTAGTTCTAAGTTAGAAGTCAAATTAGAACTCCTCAAAATAATTTACTTTTGCACCAAGTGAGTTGAGGCGCTCGACTAAGTTCTCGTATCCACGATTGATACTGTAGATATTTCGAAGTACTGAGCGTCCTTCTGCTCCGAGCATTGCTATGAGGAGAATTGTTGCAGGGCGGAGTGCTGGTGGGCAAATGAGTTCATTTGCACGGAGTTTGGTTGGGCCGGTAACATAAATGCGGTGTGGGTCAGCAAGCATTGTCTCAGCACCAAGTTTGTCTAGTTCAGTAAAGTATAGGGCTCGCTTTTCATACACCCAGTCATGTATAAGTGTTTGGCCTTTAGCTTGGGTAGCTATGACTGCAAAGAAGGGAAGGTTGTCAATGTTGAGTCCTGGGTACGGTCGAGCATAGACTTTCTCGTGTAGTGACACAAGTTTAGAAGGTGCTGTAGTGATGTCAATAAGGCGCGTTGTTCCATTGAAACTCCTATACTCCTTGGATTTTTTGTATTTAAATCCCATTTTTTCAAGCTTCAGCAATTCAAGTTCGAGGAAGTCGATTGGGCATCGTGTGATAGTGATACTTGAATGAGTCAGAATCGCGGCGGCAATAAAGAACATTGAGTCAGTCGGGTCTTCTGAAAGCGTATAGGTGATGTTTTTATCAATCCGTTTAACCCCGGTCACGGTAAGTGTAGTCGTTCCTACGCCTTCAATTTTGACACCGCACTCTTTCAAAAACGCACAAATCTCTTGCACCATATAGTTCGAAGAAGCATACTTAATAGTCGTGATGCCTGTAGATAGTGCTGCAGCAAAGAGTACGTTTTCAGTGACTGTATCACCTGATTCATACAGAATTATTTCTTCCGGCTGCTTAAGGTTGCATTTTATTTTAAACGCATCATCCGTTGTGTCGATATGTACACCAAAATGCTCAAGTCCATAAAAGTGTGGACGGACTGTGCGACTGCCAAGTTTGCAACCGCCAGATTGGGGGAGTGAAAATGAATTGAGTTGATGAATCAGTGGGCCGATAAACATTACGATGCTACGTGTCCGTCGAGCGGCTTCAGTATCGATGTTTTTGAGATTAAATTTTTTTGGTGGTTGGATAGAGAGGGTGTTTTCGTTCCATTCAATTTTGACACCGATGCTCTCAAGAACTTCAATGATTCTGTACACTTCTTCGATTTTTGGAACACGCTTGAGTGTAGTTTTTCCTTTGTTTAGAAGTGAGGCACATAAAAGCCCGACCGCACCATTTTTTGAGGTATTTGTCTCAATGGTTCCTTTCAATTTCCTTCCTCCATGAATTTCGATATTCATAGAACCAGGTGTCGAGGTAAGAATGTTTCGGTTAAGAGCTTTGCTTATTTTTTTGACCATTTCGGTACTGATGTTTTGATTGCCACTTTCTATACGCGCAATTGCACTTTGTGTGGTGTTCAGCTTTTTAGCGAGCGTTGCTTGGGTCATTTTAGCTTCTTCTCGCACTGTGGTGATACGTGTTCCTATATTTTCCATATACATCAATATAGCATGGATGCTATATTTTTAAAGAGATGATATGTGTATTATACTAATAATGAGTTTATTTGTTCAAACAGGAGGATATTATGGCTGATGAATACACAATTAGGCGTGTGACAAGTGCCTTTAAGTTTGGGAAAAAAGATTCTTTCCCGCATGAGCACCCTGCCGGACTTTCTGAAAATCAAGCAATCACAATTGCTATTGACCTGAACAACGGTCGGGATAATAAGCATTGTGACTTCTATGTTGTCTTCAAAGATGATGAACCGTACTGGTCACCAGAAAATAAAGAAGTCACTTCCTCTCAGTAGTTCTGACTATCTTGAGCACAACAAATATGTTGTGCTTTTCTTTTTTGTAAAAACAGATACTATTGATGTTCATGTGGCAATCTTTCTCACCTAAGCTTGGTATTGATTTGGGGACAACAAATGTGCTCGTGTTTGTTCCTGGCGAGGGCGTTGTTCTCAATGAGCCTTCTGTAGTGGCGGTTTCTGATGATAATAAAGTGCTTGCGGTTGGCATTGAAGCTAAGCGCATGATTGGACGCACACCAGAAAGCATTCGTGCATACCGTCCGATGAAGGACGGCGTCATCGCTGATTATCGCGTTACTGAAGCAATGCTTCGTTATTTTCTCCAAAAGGCTACAGGAAGATTTAACATTTTTAGGCCAGACGTAATGATTTCAGTTCCTGCTGGAGTAACTTCTACAGAGAAACGGGCGGTTGTTGAGGCAGCTGCAAAGGCTGGAGCACGGAATGCCTATGTAGTAAAAGAGCCGATTCTTGCCGCGATTGGTGCCGGTGTTCCAATATATGAACCACAAGGACATATGATTGTAGATATCGGAGGGGGGACTATTGATGTTGCAGTCATTTCACTTGGAGGTATTGTTGCCGCAAACTCTGTAAAGTGTGCAGGGAACAGAATTGATGCCGCAATAATTGATTATATTAAGAAAACCCGCAACTTGGCGATTGGCGAAAAAACTGCGGAGGATATCAAAATTCAGATTGGCTCTGCGCTTCCTCTTGAAGAAGAGCTGGTGATGGATATTAAAGGTCGTGATTTACTCTCGGGACTTCCACGAACTACTGAGCTTAAAACCAACGAAGTTGTCCGGGCTATTTCACGAGAATTACGTGAGATGGTAAAAGCTATTAAGGATGTGTTTCAAGAAACTCCACCCGAACTCGCGGCAGACATCATTGATCATGGCATCATTATGACTGGGGGCACCTCACAATTACGCAATTTTCCTGAGCTTATTAAACGCAGAACCAATGTAAAGGCTGTTTTGGCAGATCAGGCTCTATTCTGTGTTGCGAAGGGGACGGGTATTGCACTTGAACACTTGAGTGCATACAAAAAGAGTATTATTACTAAACGATAGTTGTTGCAAGTGGGGTAATGAGTAATGAAAAAGCGGCAGAAACAACGTTTCTGCCGCCCGTGTTATGTAGTCTTGCTTGAGAAAAAAATTAAATCCCGTATGTAGAAGCTAAAAATGTCCTTATCTACTTTTGAACGATTTTCTGAAACCATCATACTTAAAATAGTTCTGATGGCAATTACTTGTTACTCTTTTCCACCTCTGAAGTGGCAGGAAATGTGGTTGGTACATATATAATGAATTGGTGAATGAACAAATTTCAAAATTCTCATCTCCCGATGAGGAGATAGCGTTTTTGCGTAAGCAGATTTCTGAAAAAGAACGTGAGCTACTTGAACGTGAGTCAGAAACTAATACTGTAGATATTGAAAATGTCGGAAGAGAACAGCTGCATGAATACGGCACCTTTACGCCGAACACAATACTTTCAAAAGAAAATCAGCTAGAAGGTGATGCGCTCGCGACTGAAGTTGCTTCAGTGGAAATGTCTTCTGACCCGACTGAGGAGATTGTACGCATTGCACTTGAACAAGGTATCTACAATGCACTCACCGTTATGCAGAAATCAAAAAATGCACATATGACTGACGACGTGCACAGTAGATTGATAGCCCTCATTAAAGAGGGGACACAGGTTCAGAACCTTAAGGAAAATGTGCCGCCCTGGCAGTTACTGCATATGACATTGTTTGAAGTCTCACTTCCAGAATTTGCAGACAAGGAAGATGCTGGGCATCAACTCAAAGTACTTGCAGGCATGATGGAGCAGTTTTATGCAGGTATGCAAACCGTGGGTAAGGGAAATAAGAATGAGCACTACGTTTTGGAGGTTGCTTCTCCTGCTGAAAGTGATGAGATAATTTTCTACGTTGCGGTGCCAAATACATACATTGACCTCTTTACAAAGCAAATTCACTCTTTATATCCTGATGCACGGCTGCTTGAGCAACAGCATGATTATAATATTTTTGTAGAAGGCGGAACTTCACTTTTGTCAGTGGGAACACTTAAAAAGCATCCAATATACCCACTTAAGATTGCAGAAGAGTTTGAGTCAGACCCACTTGCCGTTCTCTTAAATGCATTTTCTAAGATTGAGAAGAACGTCGCAGGTGCTTCAGTACAGTTTGTTGTTAAAACTGCGCCAATAAAATATCGTACAAAGTACGAAAATATCATTGAAAAGGTTCGCGAAGGCGTAAAACCTAGAGATGCAATTTCTCGTAGTACACTTGGAGGAGAATTGGTGCATACAGTGAAAGAGGTGTTCACGTCCGGTGAAAAGAAAGAAAGCGAGATGCTCCAGTCTCGTGACATCGATCAGACTGCAATTGAAGAGTTTACCGAAAAAATTCAGTCACCTTTTGTAGACGTAAATATACGTATTGCTGTTTCTTCGCGTGACGAGTTTCAAGCTCAACAAATCCTCTCTGAAATTGAATCAACGTTTTATCAGTTTGAAAACACGCAAGGAAATTCACTTCCGTTTAATAGATTGGCAGGCAAAGCGGCTCAAGAACAAATCAAAGCGTATTCCTTTAGAGAATTTTCTTCAAAATTTGCACAGACACTTTCTATTAAGGAGTTGGCGACGCTTATTCATTTCCCTGGAGTAGGGATTGGGTCATCGCCAAATTTCAAACAATCAAACACCAATACTGCAGCAGCACCGTCTGAACTTCCTGACACTGGTACACTTTTGGGTATCAATGAACATAGGGGTGTCAATAAAGAGATTTATGTTACTGAGAAAGATCGTATGCGCCACTTCTACATCATTGGGCAGACGGGTACAGGTAAGTCCGTCTTTATGAAAAACCTCATCATTCAGGATATCCAGGCAGGGCATGGTGTCTGCATGATTGATCCACATGGCACAGATATTCAAGATGTCGTTGCGTCGGTTCCTAAAGAACGTCAAAAAGACATTATCTATTTCGACCCTTCTAACTTAGAGCATGTCGTTGGACTCAATATGTTGGAGTTTGATCCTCAACGTCCTGAACAAAAAACATTTGTTGTGAACGAACTATTTTCAATCTTCCAGAGATTGTACGGCGCAAACCCAGAAAGTATGGGGCCGATGTTTGAGCAATACTTTAGAAACGCAACATTGCTTGTGATGGAGGACCCTGAAAGTGGTAGTACTCTTATGGATATTTCTCGAGTAATGTCAGATGCAGCGTACAGAAATATGAAGCTCGAAAAAGCTAAAAATCCAGTTGTTGTACAGTTCTGGAAAGAAATTGCTACAAAGGCAGGAGGTGAAGCTTCGCTTGAGAATATTGTGCCGTACATTGTTTCAAAGTTTGATGTCTTCACCGCTAACGACTATATGCGGCCGATTATTGGTCAACAAAAATCATCATTCGATTTTAGAAAGGTCATGGATGAACGAAAGATTCTTCTTGTGAATCTTTCAAAAGGCCGTCTCGGGGAAATTAATGCAAACCTTATTGGTATGATTATGGTCGGAAAAATACTCATGGCAGCGCTTTCGCGCGTCGATACTCCGAGTATGGATTTTGCACCATTTTTCTTACATATTGATGAGTTCCAAAATGTTTCAACAGACTCTATTGCGTCAATACTTTCCGAGGCACGAAAATATAAGCTTGGCCTTGTTGTAGCGCATCAGTTTATTGCACAACTCGATGAGAAAATACGTGATGCAGTTTTTGGAAACGTAGGATCGATTGCTGCATTTCGTGTTGGTTCTGAGGATGCGGAATTTTTAGAGCATCAGTATAAGCCTGTTTTTGAAGCAAAAGACTTGATGAATATTCCAAATTATAATTCTTATGTTCGGCTTTTGGCTGACGGCACACCGACAAAGCCGTTTAGTATCAAAACACTCCCGCTCCCCGAGGTGGAAGTAGGTGGCGCTGCTCGCATTATTGAAGAAAGCCTAAATGCCTACGCACGACCTAGAGCTGAAGTAGAGGCTGAGATATCCTCACACTATCAAGCATAATTCTTTGTAACACAGTATACTAAATTCTATGTCAAGACGTCACACATCGGAAAACTCTGAAGGAGGTTTCTCAGGTAAACGAGGTGTAAGAGCTCTAGGATCTCCAACACCTGAAGAATTAGCGCAGCATACTTCTATGACAGAAATTCCTGCTCTGAAGCATACACCAAAGCCTAGGCGAAGATCGTTTGAAGAGGTCGCATTTGAGGAGGCTGAAAAAAATAAACCAGCACCTGAAAAACTTGATGTACCCAGCAGCTCAGCCTTTGAAGATGAGGTTATTCCAAGTAATCTGTATACTAAATTAAATTCAATTGAAGTAGAGGCAGGAAAATTTGCTACAGAGTTGAAAACGTTGCAGACAGAAAACAGCACCGAGAAATTTAATGATGAACTTGCCAAATTTAATGCCACATATAAAGCGTATGTAGCTTTAAATAAAGAAACTTTTGATAAAATAAATGGAAGTGCATCGGTAATTGGAGAAAACATAACACAATTACGTGAGTTATTTGAAGGTCTGAAAACGAGCCATAAAATACTTACGGAATTGGCTGGTAAAACTGATGCTTCTCCAGAAGCAGGGACTGACGCAGTACCTCATGAACGTGCAGATTCTTTGACTTCAATCAGTCAGCAGGAGGTGAAACAAATCGACGGTATGCTTGCTCAAGCTGACCGGATTCTTAAACTGAGAACAAGCCGCCGCAATGTTTTGGGAAAAGTCACAGATAAAGAAGCTCGAGAACGATCAGCCAGCTATGCAGAGTCCCGAAAATCCATAGCGGCTCTGAAAAGAAAGTTGAAATCATTGCGTGAAGGAGGGAGTAAGAATACGGAGGCGGCTTTAGCTGAAATTAAAGATATTCGGAAACAGCTAGCTGCGCACCTTACTGCTTTTCGTGCAGATTTTCCTGTGGAGCAAAAAGATGTGCAACAAGATCTCGAAAATAATAGTGAGGTTAAGCCGACATTAGATGATCTTAATGCTGCTGCTCCGGTTCGTCATAACAAGTATACAATGGAAGCAAATTCAGATTATTCTGTTAACAATATCATTGCAAGTATTGATGCAGATATAGATATGCTTAAAAAACATCTTGATTTGGATTTTCCTAACACACACACACCTCCCCACGAAAGCCCGGATGCTGAATCAAAGGAGGTGGATGCAATATATGAATCTATATTTAAAATTAGCGAAAAATTAGAACTCTTGCGGGAAATAGATACTGAATCCTGGAAGGAGGGCCACAAGAATTTGCTGGATTCAGTTAAAAAATTCATTGCGCAGTATGAACAAATGAACGAGACAAAACCATCAGAGGTCGCTATTGAAAAACTCCGTACACTATTAGGAGAAGTTGAAAATAATTACCAATTGCTCGAAAAGCTAGCGGATGAGGGTGCCGAATCACCTGAAGACAATATAGAGAATTCCGAGACAACAACTGAACAATCTCAACATGAAGAAGGTTTTGCATCGCCAGAAGATATCGATGAAATGATGAAGTACGTTGATGCGTTGCTGTTTGACGCTAACTTGCAGATAGAGAAAGCAGAAGAATTATCAGAGGGCATTACTAACTCATTAGCAAATAGTAGCGCAGTTAATTCAGAAACAGATTATGTAGACAAAATTGATGCAGTTAATAAAGTAACTAAAGCTCAAAATTTTTATGATTCACTAAGGCTGTTTAGGGATCGTCTGAGTCAATTTACTGGTGATAAACCAAAAAAGCTTTCAAATGAAAACAGAGACCATTTTTCTATGAAATTGTCAGAGATCCGGGAAAGCTTTGATGATGTAGCGCCCTTAAAGATTTCAGATAATCAAGTACCAGAAACGAGTGAAATGGTCGCTTCGGCAGTACGCTCAGAGGCATTGGATCCAGCTAATGAAGTAAGTGCTGAAAGTGAAGCAGTTAAAGAAGCATTGCGACGTTCATCGGTAAAAATAGCTGACCTTTCAAAGCGTTATGAAATACTCCCGAGATTTATAGATAAAAATGCAACTGACCCAGTAACACTTTCTAAGAAAGAAGAGTTGGAGTATGTTAAAAAGCGTCTCGATGAGGAGCGAGTTCTTTACGATACATTGCTCTCAGGTAATAATGGCGCCTCTTTAGAAAAAGAGAGAAAAAAAACAGTTACTGAAAAAATTCTGGGCTCACTTAAAGGAGTCGTGGATGCGTGGCGTGGAAAGAGTAATGCAGAGGACCTTTCAGAAGGTGGCATAAAAAAGACTTACCTTTCACTTCGTGGAATTTTTAAGAAGCCAAATACAAGTCCGCGTGCACGCCGTACAGCATCCCGTGTTGCACTTACTTTGGCTGCGACACTTTTTCCTACTATCGTAGACGATGCAGATAAGCTCTATCAATCACTTCCATACGTTTCTTCTGAACCTACAATTCCAAGGTCTGCAGGAGATGCATCGAAAGGTGAACAAGGTGTGCTTTCTCAATCTGAAGTAGGAGGTAAATCAGAAAAAGTGACAGGCATAGACAACAAGCCTCCGCAAAAAAATGAATCACCAGAATCGTATTCCTACACAGTTCCCCAAGATGGTTACGTGACACAGGGTATCTTTGATATGTGGAATAGCAATCCAGAACTTATAAAAATTCCAAGCATGACTGGAAGGGCTTTTAAGCGATTGCTCGATGAAGCAGATGAATACATCGAATTAAGTCCTGAACGTCAAACGAAAATGGCTAAAGATATGGGATTGCGTTCTACCAAGATTGATCTTGTATATCCAGGGGAAAAGATTAACCTACGTCCATTCATTGATGTAGTAGAAATGCTAGCAAATAAATAAAATTCGTATGGATACTTCACTATTGAAAAAGGATATTGCAACAACCATGGATATTCAGAGTCTGTCCACTAAAGATCAAGCTGCATTCTTGGCTGAGGTTGGAGATGTCATTCTTGAGACTTCACTGATGCGTTTTTCAAGTATTTTGAGTGAGCCACAACATGTTGCGCTTCAAGAATACCTTGAAACTGAGCCAGAGCCAGATGTGCTCATGAATCACCTCGTTGAGCATTACGAAGAGTTTAAGGATATTTTGGAGGCAGTGACGCTTGAGTTTAAGGAGGATGCAATGAAAGCTATTGCAGAAGAAAAGTAATGCACATATTCACAGGTAAGTTCTGTGATGTCATGCAGCTTTCTGATGTATACTTATCAGTGATATGGATCAAGTTGTGGCAGGTTCTTTAACGAATGGTTCTTCTGCACCTCAAGCGAGGAAAGAGACTTTCGAAGTAGATACCCAATCTGGGGTGCTTAGTTTTTTGCGCGCAATACACAGAAGTGACATCAATCAAGATCTTAAGAATGATCTCAGAGATGCAATTTTCGCATACACAGTAAATGGGACACAAAAAAATATACTGAGGGAGCTTAGCGAAGAAGCAGGTTTTACAGTAGATATTCAAACTCCACCAGCCCCAATTGAAAAAGAAGTTGGGCAGACAAAAAAAGTAGATTCTACTTTCAGTAGAATGAGGCAGGTTCCGCAATTTACATCACCAACTCATCCAAATGAGCTCGTTCAGAAGGATATTAATGAATCCAACGTCGTTGTGTCTGAGCTACAAAAAGTTGCTGATATAAAAACAGACGTGTTAGATACCCCGCTTTCTGTACCAGAAATTCCTCAAGAGAAGGTACGTGTTGGTGGTGAAAAGTCATTGGTGCGATCTGTCACTGATACCGTTAAGGAGCACTCAGTTGTTGATGAGAGTGAAGTTACTCCAGCACAAGTGCCGACAACCCCGTCTCCTGTCCCTGTAGATAAGAATGTAGAAAATCCCATGGTGCGCATTAAAGAAATCAAGCGTGCTGTAAATGAAAAAGTCGGGAATCCAATAAGCCTTATTGATACACATGAAAAAATTGGAAGGGAATATATGAACGCACTTTTGGCTGCGATGAAAACCTCAAATGGCGGCAGTGCAGCTGAGGTAGCATCAGCAATGAAACGACTTGAACAAGTATTTGAAACTGTTGCAGGATTAGATTTGTCAAAAAATATTGTAAAAAGCGAAAGTACCGCATCAGATTTTATTGAAGCAGAGAAGCACGTAGACAATTCTCCTGTTTCTGGTGAGGTACGTAAGGGAGTTGATGGTGCGCCAACAGCTCAGACTGAAGTTCCAGATGAAACGAGTAAGGTTTTGGAATCACCGGAAACTTCAACGGTACACAATGAGATAGATGGCTCTACTGTATTAGAATCAGTACCTAAGTCAGAGCCTAAAATCAAAGTAGAATCAGAGCCAGTAGACGTTACTACTATTGATATAGAACCAAAGCTAGCTACGTCAGTTTTGAAACCAGAAGAAATACACCAACCTTTGAGTAGTGTGGAACAAAACTTGTCCTCTGTAGCTGATGCAGAGACTGCAGTGGAGAAAAATGTTGCACCTTCAAAAATAGAACCTATGGTTTCGGTTGCTAAAGAAGAACAGCTACAAAAATTGATGCAACAAAATAGAGTCAAAGAAGTTGCTGATGTTAAGCAAAAGGAAGAAGCAGAACGCTCAACTATGGATCCACTTATGGCACCTGAAGTGAATGCTGGGCTAAACCAGCTGCTCTCTGAATGGAGTCTCTTTAAGAGTAGCGGCTTTTTTGGAACGGGACCAAGTGGTGCTGACCATGTTCTCTATAAGAAATTAGCACCACTGACGATGGCGGCTGTTATTGCTGGCAGGTTTGAGGGTTCAACTCCGCAGATTAAACAGAGTATTACTGATTATATGAATGGTTGGCGTTATGAAGAAGGTGTTGTGCACGAACACGCAGAAACATTTGAACATTATTTAAAGAAAGTTATTCGACATATCCTCGATAAACAGAAAGCAGAGAAAGAGAAAAAGCCAGTAGCGTAGTGGACTCCTATCTTTTTATGGCACATACTATGCTTATGCAACATCATGCGTTTTTGTATACAAGTCGAGCTTCAGCAGAATCTTTTCTAACTGAATCTCAAAATCGTACCTCAGAAGATGTAACTCATGTTCAGGTTGAAATGTTTGGCATTGATGACGCTAGAGCGCTCACACAACAATCTATACAGCGGCCGCTTAAGGATGTAAAAAGAACTTTTGTTATTATTACAAATAATGTGACCTCTGAAGCACAGAATGCTCTTTTGAAATTGTTTGAAGAGCCTCCAGAGACTGCTGAGTTTCATCTCGTACTCCCTAAAGGTGGTTTATTACTTCCGACACTTATGTCTAGGTTGTCGCTTGTGGATGACCGAGTGTTGTCTACAATCGAAATAAATGAAGTGTTCGATTCGTTTATGGCAGCTACATATGGTGATCGCTTAAGTATGATTACAGAATATACCAAAGCAAAGGACACAACTAAAATGGAATTGTTGGTGCGTGGTGCGGAACATTTTGTCCATGCAACTAAAAATACTTCTATGCTGAAGACAATTTCTTTTTTGACGACGTATTTTGGAGCTCGTGGTTCATCCTCAAAAATGCTGCTAGAAGCTTTGGCAGTTTCGCTACCAAAAACATAGCATATGATACAATACCGATATTAAATTCAGATTTATGATTGATTTTGAAAAAAGAAATAAAGAAGTCGTAGAGTGGCTACAAAGTGAATATGTGGGTATTCGTACTGGACAGGCAACACCAGCGTTACTTGATAGTATAAAAGTTGAAAGTTATGGTTCTCGAATGCCAATTAATCAAGTTGCATCAGTTGGCATTGAAGATGCTCGAACATTGCGTATTTCACCTTGGGATGTTGGTCAGATTTCAATAATTGAGAAAGCTGTACGTGATGCTGATCTCGGTGTTTCGCTGGCGTCTGATTCGTCAGGACTTCGAGTGATTTTTCCAGAACTCACCAGTGATAGACGAGTTCAGCTCTTAAAACTAGCTAAGCATAAACTTGAGGATTCAAGGGTTTCACTCCGCTCTGCACGAGATGAAATGATGAAAGATATTGATAAACAACAAAAGGAAGGTGAAATCAGTGAGGATGACAAATTTACCCAAAAAGAAACTATCCAAAAGAAAGTTGATGCAACAAATCGAAGGCTTGATGAACTCTACGATCAAAAGGAAAGAGAAATAAGCAAATAGCTATGTTCATAGTTCTTTTCTTAGCTGTTTTATTTGTATTAATACTCGTCCATGAATGGGGGCATTTTATTGTTGCCAAGAAAACTGGTATGCGAGTCGATGAATTTGGTATTGGGTTTCCTCCAAAACTTTTTGGTAAAAAATGGAACGGAACCGAATATACTTTGAATGCATTGCCCATTGGTGGCTTTGTGAAGATTTTTGGAGAAAACTCTGAGGATGCAGCATCGTCAAAAGCTGCTGGAGTTCCGATTACAGATTCGTTTACTTCAAAGAGTAAGTGGGCACAGGCTGCGGTACTTATAGCTGGTGTGACGATGAATGTTATCTTTGCCTGGGTGCTGATAGCTCTAGCCTTAATGGTTGGCGTTCCGACGGCTGTTTCTGAAGACTCGGCTACAAATGATGCGGTACTCACAGTTGCCAGTGTGTTACCCAATACTCCTGCAGGAGAAGCTGGTGTGCCCGTTGGTGCAGAAATTTTATCCTTGCAAGCTGGTGATGTGTCCGCAGAAGGGCTTACACCAACAAAATTTAAGTTATTCACACAGACGCACTCTGGCGAACCACTTGAGATGACGTACGCCATAAATGGAGAACAAAAGAAAACAACGCTCGAACCTGTTCCTGGCCTTATCACTGGTGATGCGCAACAGCTCGCTGTGGGAGTGACTTTATCAATGGTTGAAGAGCAGTCATTTCCCATACACGAAGCTTTCTATGAAGCTGCTTTAACTACGTATCATTCTTTGGGAGCAATTGCTGGCGGACTTTCTTCACTGATTTCTCAAAGTGTACACGGCACAGCAGATTATTCACAGGTCGTCGGACCAATAGGTATTGCAGGTCTTGTAAATGATGCGGCAAAGTTTGGTATTACCTCACTTATGCTTTTTACTGCTATGATTTCTTTGAATCTTGCAATCATCAACATGCTCCCACTTCCTGCCCTTGATGGTGGGAGACTCGTGTTTGTTGCAATTGAAGCAGTTACACGTAAGCAAATAAATCCAATCTGGGTTGCTCGCATTAACATTGCTGGCTTCCTGTTGTTAATGCTTCTTATGGTAGTTGTGACGTATGGAGACATTGTAAAACTAATATAAAAAACCCCACTACACTTAAAAAGTTTTTTAAGTGTAGTGGGGTTTGTCATTGTCGCTTAACAATTACAGTCAGGCATCCAACAAGGCTTACTGCAGCAATTATTTGAAAAAATACTACTGCTTTGTCGTTGGTCAAGCTATCAACAGCCAGTGAAAGTAGGGCGCATAGTATCAGCCATCCGCCCATGAATGCTAATTTTGTAATCATTGTTTTTCCTCTGCTAATCTTTGGTATTTATAACATTATATTTGTAGAAACAGTATATTTGGTTATAAATTGATATACACACAAAGTAAGGTAGAATATGAAAGATATGGCACTAAAAAGTTTACTTTTTAGTGCCGATGTTATCGTATGAAAAAATTACTTACATATCATTATTCTCCATGTCCCATTTGGGTATTTTAAAGTGTTTTCAAACATAAATTTATACTATTAATTACTTACTATGAGACAAACACAATTATTTACAAAAACACGGAAAGAGGCACCTGCAGATGAAGCCTCAAAAAATGCGCAACTTTTAATCCGAGCTGGATATATCCATAAAGAGATGGCTGGCGTATACGCATGGCTTCCACTAGGTCTACGAGTTCTTGAGAATATAAAAAAAATTGTACGGGAAGAAATGGATGCAATTGCCTGCCAGGAACTCATCATGACATCTTTGCAACGCAAGGAGCTATGGGAACAAACATCCCGATGGAGTGACGAGGTTGTCGATGTGTGGTTTAAATCTCAGCTAAAAGCTGGAGGGGAAGTAGGACTTGCGTGGAGTCATGAAGAACCAATCGGCAACATGATGAAAAACTACATCAGTAGCTACAAGGATTTACCTGTGTATGTATACCAATTTCAAACAAAACTTCGTAACGAAATGCGGGCAAAAAGTGGAGTTATGCGAGGACGTGAATTTGTCATGAAAGACGCTTATACTTTTTGTGTAGGTGAGGATGATCATAATGCTATATACGAAAACATGAAGGTTGCGTATATGAAGGTGTTTGAACGTCTTGGTATTGGTGATGATACGTACATAACATTTGCCTCAGGTGGTGCTTTTACACAGTTTAGCCATGAATTTCAGACTGTCTGTGAAGCCGGGGAGGATGTTTCATTCATTAACAAAGAAAAAAAAGTAGCAGTCAATGAAGAAGTCATGGGAGACGAAGCTTTGAATGAATTGGGTGTCTCTCGTGATGAACTAGTTGAAGTTAAAACAGCTGAAGTTGGAAATATCTTTAACTTTGGAAGGCAAAAGGCAGAAGAGTTAGGACTTTCGTACAAAGATGATAAGGGTGAAAATGTCCATGTGTGGATGGGCTCGTATGGTATTGGTATTACACGCTTGCCTGGCGTGCTTGTGGAAAAATTTGCAGATGAAAAAGGAATAGTGTGGCCTGAGAGTGTTGCACCGTTTGCAGTCCACCTGATCGCACTGAACACGGACGATGAAGAAATTAGAGATTGGGCTGACGGTGTATACTCAGCGCTTCAAAAGAGAAATACTGAAGTGCTCTATGACGACCGAGATGCGCGCCCAGGTGAAAAATTCGCAGACAGTGATCTTATTGGCATTCCGTACCGTGTTGTGGTGAGTAAAAAAACAAAAGAAGAAGGAAAGTTTGAAGTTGTTGAGCGTAAAACTGGCGAAACGATGTATTACTCTGAAGAAGAACTTTACGAAAAATTTAGTACGGAATATCTCAAATGAAAGGCCCACTAAAATACATTGATAAATTAGTCGAAGCGGTATCTACAGATATTGGCATTGATCTTGGTACCGCTAACACCCTTGTGTATGTCAAGGGTAAAGGGGTGGTTCTTAATGAGCCAACAATCGTTGCGATTAACAAAAAAACAGGTCAACTTGTTGCTGTAGGAAATGAGGCTAAGACAATGCTTGGTCGCACACCAAATCATATAGAAGTTATTCGCCCGCTTGTTGACGGGGTTATTTCTGATTTTGAGGTTACAGAAGAGATGTTGGCATACCTCATAAATAAAGTCAGAAGTGAAGTGCGGACTATCATTGCCCCACGTGTGCTTATTGGTGTCCCTTCGGGTATTACAAATGTTGAAATGAGGGCGGCTCGAGATGCGGCAAAAAATGCTGGTGCACGCGATGTGTTTCTTATTGAAGAGCCGATGGCGGCTGCAATTGGTGGAAAACTTCCAGTTGGCCAAGCAGTCGGCAACATGATTATTGATATTGGTGGAGGTACTACAGATATTGCAGTAATTTCATTAAATGGAATAGTCACCGCAAAAAATCTCAGGGTTGCAGGCGATCATCTTAATGCAGCCATCATGAGTTATATACGTGATCAGTTTAAGGTGCTTGTGGGTGAGAGAACTGCTGAGGACGCAAAAGTTATGCTTGCAGCAATACAGTCTGATGAGGATGGTAAGGAAATGATAGTGCGTGGTCGCGATGTCGTGACTGGGTTGCCACGCGAGGTTGCGATAACAGATACTGATATTCGTGAAGCTATTTCACATTCTGTTGATACAATTGTTGAATCAGTACGTTCTGTGCTTGAAAAAACTCCACCAGAAGTACTCTCTGACGTTATGCAACGCGGGATACACATTTCTGGTGGTGGCGCACTTATACCAGGGCTTGCACCCCTTATTCAGGATGTAATGCAAGTCCCTGTCTTTATTGTCGCAGATCCACTCCGTGCAGTTGTGCGTGGAACTGGTATTGTATTAGAGAACTTAGACGAATATGAAGAAATTCTCATCAACAATGAAGGCGAGCTCTCGCCGTACCTCACCGATTAGGCAGAGATTGCTGAAAATAATTGGTATTGGAGCAGTCACTTTGCTTCTTGTATTATTCGTGCCCCGGCTACTTGCTGGTGTTGCTTCGATTGTGATGACTCCAGTGCAAGCTACTAAAACATGGCTCGCTGAATCCACCTCTGACGCACCTTCGTACATACGTGACCGAGCAACGTTAGTCGATGAAATTTCAGTATTGAAACAAGAGTTGTTAACACAGCAAAGTACAGAAAATTCTGTCACACTTCTTTCTCAAGAAAACGTAACACTTAGGGAACTTTTGGGTAATACTGAAGAAGAAAGAATTTTGGCAGGTATTATTGGCAGACCAAATCAACTTCCGTACGATGTGTTAGTTATTGATAGGGGGAGTATTGATGGTGTCGTTGAAGGCGCTCCTGTATTTGCGGGAAAAAATAGTGCCATAGGTGTGGTACTAAAAGTCTTTTCAAACAGTTCTGTTGTTGAGCTTATAACGACACCAGGTTTTGTGTCTTCAGTGTATATCGTCGGGCCTGACATCTATACTAATGCTGAAGGTATCGGAGGGGGACAACTGCGCGTTGGAGTACCGCAGGGTATAGAGATGAATGTCGGTGATGTTGTCATATTGCCATCTATAGAATCGGGCATGTATGGCGCCATTAACTATGTTGAGTCTGTCCCGAGTCGGCCTGAGCAGTATGGGTATGTTTCATCAAGTATTCCAATAGCAAGCTTGAGGCTGGTTAGTGTCGGCCGTGCGCCACTCGAGTTTGTTTCTTTTGAAGACGCGCAGGAAATTGTTGAGAACACAAAAGCTGACTTCTTTACCGTACAAGTTCCTGAAAATATTTTGATTCAAACAGATTCAAGTCCGACCACTACAGCAACGACTACGATAGAAGGCAGCTTAGAAACTAGAATAGAATAGCCATGAGACAGTTACTATTCTTCCTAACAATTTTTATATTTGCGTGTGTAGGACCCGTTTTTGCATTGGTTATTGCATCGCTGGCATACTCTTTATTCTATGCTGCATATGAGCTTGTCATTTTGGCTGCTCTGGTTGATGTGTTCTTTGGTCCACAGGGTGTTGCCGTGCCGTACTTCACAATAGCAACAATAGTGTGGCTCATACTAGTTGCGGTGTGTAAGCCACGTTTCATGACATACGACAACAAGTAGTATATGTTTTTTAAAAAAAGAAAAAAAGAAAAAATGACCTTTGAAGAGATTTTACTTGATTCTTCAAATTTGCCTGCCTTTAATAAGGGACGGATGGAAGGGAAAAGAGAGTTGCCAATCACAAAGCGCAATGTATATCTCGTTGGGGTTATTTTTACTATCATCACAATTTGGTTTTGGTACCAGATGTTCCAACTTCAAATAATCGGTGGAGAAAGGTATGTTGATATTAGTGAAAATAATAGTATCAATCGTTCTACTATCATCGCTGAGCGTGGAGTTATTTACGACAGGAATGGTGAGTTAATTGCCTGGAATGAACAAGATAAAGGGGATGAGTATTCATTTCCAATGCGTGCGTACAGTGATCGCTCAGGACTCGGCCAGATTATTGGCTATGTAAGTTATCCTCAGAAAGATTCTAGCGGCGTATACTATCGTACTGAATACATTGGTCGAAATGGAGTTGAAGCTGCCTTTAACAAATTGTTAGGGGGAGTTAACGGGCAACAACTAGTTGAAACAGATGCACATGGAGAAGTTGTGGGAGAGCATATTATCGACATACCTATGCCTGGCGCAGAAGTAACGCTCTCGCTTGATGCACGCTTGTCTGAGGCAATGTATGACATCATCGCGACATCTACTGTGCAGGCTGGGTTCAGAAGCGGTGCAGCGGCAATTATGGACGTACACACTGGTGAAATTATTGCGATGACTAGTTTCCCTTCGTATGATCCAGAAGTTATGGCTGACGGCGATGATGTTACCCTTATTGAGCAATATAATAATGATGAACGTTTCCCATTCTTAAATAAGGCATTTGCTGGTGTGTATGTGCCGGGTTCTATCGTGAAGCCGTTTGTAGCGTATGCAGGCCTAAAGGAGGGAGTGATTACTGAAGCAACTAAAATATATAGTAATGGTCAGTTAGTGTTGCCAAATCCATATAGTCCTGGGAACCCAACCAGTTTTGCCGATTGGCGAACACAAGGAGAAATGACGGTGAGAGAAGCATTGGCATTTTCTTCAAATGTTTTTTTCTATATTGTTGGTGGAGGGTTGACCCAGAGTGCAATTCCTCAGGCTGGTCTTACTGAGCCATTTACAGGGGTTGGTATTAATAAACTCGATGAGTACTTTGATTTGTTTGGTTTTGGGAAGCCGACAGGAATAATCTTGGCGAATGAACAATCTGGAACTGTGCCATCACCTGCGTGGAAGCAAGAAGTGTTTGACGAAGACTGGCGACTTGGCAATACATACCATACTTCAATCGGTCAGTTTGGTTGGCAAGTAACACCACTCCAGATGGTTGTTGCATATGGGGCGCTTGCAAATGGTGGCCGCTTTTTTGTGCCGCAGGTAGAGAAAGATGTTGCTCCTGAATATGTAGACAAGCCACTCGATGAGTATATGTTGAAAGTTGTAAAAGAAGGAATGCGTATGACTGTAAACTACCCAAGGGGTACTGCTCGTTCTTTTGAACGGGACGACATCGCTATCGCGGCAAAGTCAGGAACTGCTGAAATTGGTGCAGGCAATGCGTATGTGAACTCGTGGGCTGCTGGCTTTTGGCCATATGAAGATCCACAGTATTCATTTATCCTCATGATGGACCAGGCTCCCCGGAGTAATGCTTTGGGAGCAACGCGTATTATGGGGGATGTTGTCGAGTGGATGAGCAAGAACACGCCAGAATATCTTGGCATAGAAAAAGCATCAGAATAGTTCAGCATTTGACCTTGTGGTAAGTCTGCGTATAATTGACACATAATTTTTTTCACAATATGAATGACACACATGCATTTCTAACACCAGAGAAGTTTAAAGAACTTAAAGCTGAACTCGAAAACTTAAAGACCGTCCGTCGAAAGGAAGTGGCAGAGTCACTTGAATATGCACGAAGTCTTGGAGACCTCTCTGAAAATGCAGAGTATCAAGAAGCACGAGATATGCAGGCTGCAATTGAAGAGCGTATCAGCCACCTTGAGCAAGTAATCAAAGAAGCAAAGATTGTTGCGCATGACAAGCGCGGGGACGTTGTCGGTTTAGGATCAGAGGTAGTAATCCAGAAGGATAAAGAAAAAGGAAAGATTACATACACAATTGTTGGTTCAGAAGAGGCTAACATTCACGACCATAAACTTTCTTACCTCTCACCGCTTGGAGAAGCACTTATGGGGAAAGCTAAGGGTGATGCGTTCGTTTTTGAAACACCAGCAGGTAAACAGGCATACTCGGTGCTGAAGGTTGACTAAATAAAATAGTTTAAAAACCTGAGACATATGTCTCAGGTTTTTTTATTGCGTAGCTTTATAAAATATGTAGTATATAAATCAGATATGTTCTAACAGAGGAGATTGACATGCCTACAGTTACTTTTGCTGACCATTTAGGTCTATTTAAGGGATTGCGAATTTTTGACCGTTTCAAAGTTTCAGATGAACTTGGACTATATACGCATGAACGCAATCTGGAGTACCACAACAAGACACCTTGGCACAAGGCATGGCCAAACTATATGTATTTGAAACGCCTGCGTTTTTCTGTCCCAGCGGTGATTGTGTCTGGACTGCTCTGGTATTTTGTTCCAGTTGCGCATTCGTCACTTATTACGGGAGCATTTCAGCTGTTCACCTTCTTGTGTTTGATTTGGATGGGGACACATCTATACGGACCGATACAGGCTATGCAGGACAGTTTGGGTCCTTACTCAATTAAGCTTCGAACCTTGTCTGGTAGCGGTGACATTGAAAAACTTACAGAGTTTCGTCAGCAGATTCCTGACCGGGTTTTGGATGCTGCAGCGTTTCTTCTTAAATTTGCACCAGAGAGTGAGGTAATCATCGGTGTATTGCATTATTTCCAAGAACCTCAGTTCCCAACATCAGTACGTTTCCGTCTCAAAGATGAAACAGCAAGCTGTTGGGTCGCTGATGAAATTTCAGCGAAATTGCAGCTGTCGTAAAAGTCGGTCGACTGTCTCTGACAGTCGGCCTTTTCTATGACTTTGCAAAAATGCTATTTACAGCTACTATAAGCCTTTGATTCAGCGAGCGGCTCAAAAGTAGAACTGCTCGCGACATATGTTCATTATTCATCACACTTTCTTCATTTATGTTTTGGGCAGATACAATTGCAGACGAAGTAGTACGGAGATACCAGAACGTTATTGATTCTGGTCAGCCTATTGTGGTGCGTGATGAAAAAACTGCTTCTGGAAAAGTTCATGTGGGCTCGCTCCGTAGTGCGGCACTCCATGCAATTGTTGCCGACATTCTCCGGAGTCGTGGCATTACTGTTGATTTCCAATTCGAAATAAATGACTACGATTCTATGGATGGTATTCCAAGTTATCTCGATGAGGAGCTGTACAAAAAATACATGGGCGTGCCGCTTTGTAACATTCCTTCTCCTGAACCTGGTTTTGAAAATTTTGCTGAATTGTACGGACAGGAATATGTTGGAATTCTAAAAAAAATTGGATTTGATGTGAGTGTCTATAGAGCGAGCGAACTGTACCGGTCTGGTGCAATGAATGATGTTATACGGAAAGCACTAGAGAGACGAGCTACGGTGATTGATATATATAAACGTGTCTCTGGTAGTGAAAAGGCAAAAGATTGGTACCCTCTGAACGTTATCTGTGAAAAGTGCGGCAATGCAAGCTCTACGCGAATTACTGATTTTGACGGGGAAACTGTTGCGTATACATGTACTTCAGATACTATTGACTGGGCGGAAGGCTGTGGGCGTGAAGGCCGCATCTCTCCATTTGATGGAAACGCAAAGCTTCCGTGGAAACTTGACTGGGCTGCAAAGTTCACGGTAAAAGGTGTGCATTTTGAAGGTGGTGGCAAAGATCACTATACAAAGGGTGGTTCACGACAAGTGTCAGAAGCTATTGCACGTGAAGTGTTCGACCATGAACCGCCCTATGGTGTATTCAATGAGTTTTTCCTTGTTGGAGGAAAAAAGATGTCCTCAAGCAAAGGGAATGCAGCAACAGCATTCGAAATGACAAATATGTTACCGCCACATATACTGAGGCTTTTATTATTGAAAACTCCGATAAACAGACAAATTGATTTTGACCCAGAAGGAGATGCTATTCCGGTTCTTTTTGATACATACGATAGGTTGGCCGAAAAAGCATGGAGTGGTGTAGAGGATGATGATACGCAAATATTTACTTTCTCACATCTCCCTGATGAGCGAGCTCACATAACAAAAAGATACTTGCCACGATTTTCACAGATTGCATTTTTGGTGCAAATGCCGCACATGGACATTCATGAGGAAGTAGTAAAAATGAAGAAAAGTATTTTAACTCCAGAAGATATACAAGAAATTGATATGCGTGCTACCTATGCACGACAATGGCTTCAGAACTACGCAGATGAGAAGTTTATCTTTGCACTGCAAGATACATTGCCAGAAGCAGCAAGAAATCTTTCAGATGAACAAAAATCTGCATTGGCACTTTTTGCGGATAAGCTCGAAGGTGTAGATGCAACAGATGGACAGGCTATACACGAACTTACACATCAAATTAAGGAAGAGTCAGGATTGAGTCCAAAAGAATTTTTTACAGCAATTTACATTGTATTTCTAGGTAAAGAAAGTGGCCCAAAAGTAGGTTGGTTTTTAAGTACGCTCGATATTGAGTTTGTACTTACGCGATTGCGTGCAGTGCGATAACAAAAAAATTTGACAGCGAAGCTGTCAAATTTAGTCAGTAGTCATGCACATTTCTGGTCTCTCGCAGGGAAGATATCAAAAGTCAGGACATCATCTTTGGGACGAACCTCGCTTTGATTCAAGGTGTGTACTTTGACTCTCGAACGTTTGAGCTCTCCAGGATATTGGGTGCGGAAGAGTACTTTCATCGCATCCAGAGCCTTTTCTTTTGTAATGAATATCTCATTGATCGAGGCGCTCTTTTTTGAAGTGACCTCGTAGCGATGACCAAATCCTGCCCAGTAGAACACACCAGTAATGAGAGCATTTTCGATATGCCAGTTTTTGCTATTAGCCAGCCATACTCGGGTATTAAGTGGTTGATGTTTCATCAATACCTCAGCTTTTGCCACCGGAACATAACATTCTTCCAATCCTCTATCAGAAAAGGCTGTGTGATAACGCCGGTCGAACATAAATGTTTCCTGTGGCTCAGTATACCGTTCTCGAAGGTCGTCACGATTAGTTTGCAGTGCTTTTAGTCGCCCACTTTGCTCCAAGCGTTCTGTCGCACTGCAAGTCTTACGAATATTCAAGATAAGTAACTTTATGGCGAAGCTTCGTGCTTCGTCGTACTCAAGAAAGGCATACCGCGTACCTGCAAGAGTACTGATGTGTACAGCAGCAGAGCCGGTTGGCAAGATTGACCGACAAAACTTGAAGCGGTTATCGTCCTCACCTTTGTCGTAAATTTTCGAGTGTAGGCCACAAACCAGTGTTTGAACAATTGTGCCCTTTTGGCTAACGCCAAAGACGGTGTCTCCAAGTTCCATTTTTTTACGCATGTCTTTATTCTCCTTTATGTAGAGGGTCCATTGACAACAGTAATGAATTTAAAAACTTTTGCAAGTATATAAAAATATATTTCAAATTTTTTATAAATGCGCTCGATATTGAGTTTGTACTTACGCGATTGCGTGCAGTGTAACTTTTTTACGTTGTACAAAGTGATACTTCCCATATGGGTCTTCATATCGGGATTATTATGGATGGCAATGGCCGCTGGGCTAGTGCGAAGGGTATGCCTCGTAATTTTGGACATGCTGCTGGCGCAAAAAAGATTATGGAAATAGTGCGAGCCTGTCCAGTTGTTGGCATTACAAAGGTTACTATTTTTGCTTTTGCGATTGCAAATTGGAAGCGTGAAAAGGTTGAGGTTGATGGACTGTGGAATTTGCTTCATTCAATGTTTATGAAAGATATTGCTGAATTGATACACGAAGGCGCGCGCGTTTCTGTTATTGGTAATAAAGAAGGACTTCCGCAAAAAGTGCGTGCAGAAGTAGAAAAGGCTGAGGAAGATTCTTTACATAACACAAAATTTTTACTTCAGGTTGCACTAAATTATGATGGTGTTGATGAGGTTGCGCGCATGATTAAGAAAATCATTGATACAGGTGTGCCTTCTTCTAATATAACTACTGAGTATATTCAAAGTCATCTAGATACTGAAGCGGGAGATAACCCTGACATACTGATTCGCACGGGGATGCCTGCCACGGCAGCGGGTCTTGGAATATGGCGTAGTTCAGCATTTTTGCCAATACAGTCAGTCCAGTCTGTGTGTGTGAGTACTGATGTATTGTGGCCAGACTTTACTATTGAGCATTTACAAAAAATAATTATATACGCAAGTCCTGAGAAACGACTCTTTGGTGGGCAGCGGAAGTAAATAAAACTTTTTACTGTCCTTCTCTGTTAGATAAAACTGGAATCATTAGTACAGAGGATATAAAAAATGTATCAAAAGCATAAAATGCCGCTCTATGATTTATTTGATGGATTAGGTCGGAGACGAAGACTAGAACGAATTGGCTATGATCCTGACGAACTTGTCGAGAAAATATCCAGTCCAACTTCTGAAGACTGTGGAGGCGGTAATTGCGATTGGTTAAATCAATCGGTTGCAACAGAACAATGAAAAAGCGGGCGCACATGCGCCCGCCCACAAGCATCATGCAGGGAATTCACTCCCTGTTTTTTTATATAAAATATAGCCGGAGAGATTATAGAAATCTCTCCGGCTATGTTAACAATTGCTCCGAACTACCTCCAGTCAGGGGGAGTGCTGCAATAGGGCTCACCATATTGCAGCACTTTTCTTCCGGCGCAGTATTGACGACGAGGGTCGTACCCATACCAGGTCGGCTGTTGTTGCCGCTGTTGTTGCTCGTTCAGTGATAGAGCTCCAACAATTGCAACCCCAAGTCCCAGTATTCCAAGGGCCATGGCGCCCGAATTGTCGTTATTACTACGTCGCTGTCTGTAGTGCCGCTGTTGGTGACGTTTAGGCTTGTGGTATCTCTGTCCGTAGTGACGTTGTTGTCCGTGGTTACGATAGTGATCGCCAGCGTATGCGGATACTGGTGATGAGACGCCTGCTGTCGTTGCAAGCATAATGCAAGCAAAAACTGCTATTGTTTTTCGAATGAACATTCTTAAACTCCTTTTTGGGTTTATTAATTTAAATAAAAACACATACATGTGAGATTGTAAAGTTTTTAGTTTTAATAAAGAAGTCTTTTAATACACAGTAGCTTGAGGCTGTCTTTTTTTTGGAAGTGGGAAGAGATGTGTATAACTGTGGTGAGTGGTGGGATGAGGTGGTATATAATGTATGAGTGGTGGGAGATAGTGGTATACTTTAGAGGTAAGGTATATCAAGAAGAGTTGGATTGATACGTACACAGTAGGTATTCAGTCCAACTCAGAAATTATCAAGTTATGTTAATCGGAGAATACAAGCACACATTGGACCCCAAGAAGCGGCTGTCCATGCCGTCCAAGTGGCGGAAGGAACTTGGGAAAAAGCTTGTAGTCACACGAGGGCTCGATAACTGTCTCTTTGTATATCCGCTGAAGGAGTGGCAAAAGATCACTGAAAAAATTGGTCAATTGCCACTTGGACAGTCGGATACAAGAAGCTTCAATCGATTCTTCTTATCAGGAGCTGTTGAAGTGGAGGTAGATAGTGTTGGACGTATTCTCGTTCCAGATTTTTTGAAAGATTTCGCACAGCTCGATAGTAAAGTCGCGCTTGCAGGGATCCATGATCGTGTAGAAATTTGGGATGAGAAAAAATGGGAAGAGTACAAACGTCGTATAGAAGGCCAAGCAGATGCATTAGCAGAAAAACTTGGTGACATCGGCGTCCTCTAAATCTACCCCAAATACAACCACAGTAATACGGATGCTATGAAGCATATTACTGTCCTACAAAAGGAAGCAACTCATGAACTGAATCTTACAAAGGATTCAGTTGTTGTTGATTGTACGCTTGGAGCAGGAGGTCACGCGAATGAAATGCTCACAAAGCTAGGGAAAAAGGGAGTGCTCGTGGGAATAGATGCTGACGAGACAGCAATACGTTCGTATCAAGCAGAGCTTACTCCTTGCAAAGCTGCACTCCACCTCGTTCACGGAAATTTCCGCAATATCAAATCAATCCTGAATGAGTTAGAAATCAATTCTGTTGATGCAATACTTGCAGACCTTGGATGGCGGATGGAACAGTTTGATGGTAGTTCCGGACTTCCTCGTGGATTTTCATTCAAAAATGACGAGCCACTGAGTATGACGTTTGGACACCCCGACAAGTATGCATTTACTGCCTATGACATCATCAATGACTGGAAAGAGGAAGATATTGCTAATGTCATTTATGCATACGGTGAAGAGCGCTTCTCACGAAGGATAGCGAAGGCGATTGTAACGCAGCGTGAAGATGAGCCTATCGGTTCATCTATGGTGCTTGCTGAGATCGTCTCAAAATCACTTCCGGGCTTTGCGAAAGGGAAGAAGAAAGCGCATCCTGCAACAAAGACTTTCCAAGCACTGCGTATCGCTGTCAACGACGAGTTTGATGCACTCAAAGAATTACTTGCGGACGGATTTGAACTTCTTGCCCCTCAAGGCCGGATGGCCATCATCTCATTTCACAGCTTAGAAGACCGAATAGTTAAAGAAACGTTTCGAACATATACACGCGATCAGTTAGGTGTGTTGGTACATAAAAAACCGCTCACCGCATCATTAGAAGAACAAAGCGATAATCCAAGAGCTCGGAGTGCAAAACTCAGAATTATAGAAAAAATATGATTAACGTACAAAAAAAACAAATACATAAAGAAAAATTGATGTTTGTAGCTCTCTTTAGTTTACTTCTGTCTCTCGCAGCACTTTATATGTATTTTTTAAGCGCAACAGTCTTGCATGTAGTAATGCAAACTGAGACTGACCAAGAAATAAATGCAATCAACTCCGAGATTAGTGAGTTGGAGAGTTCATTCATTATTGCGCAACACAAAGTGAGTTCTGGCATCGCATCAATGGAAGGGTATTCTGAAGTCTCTTCAAAAGTATTCATTGACAGAGCTCCGGACAGTCTTGCGTTAGTACCGAACAGCACTCGGTAGTAATATTGCTAGTATGCGCAATAGTGCAATTTTTCAAATACGAATTATAACGGGGATAGTTTTATTTTTGGCTTTAATTTTAATTGGTCGATTGTATCAAATTCAGATACAACAACGCGATCTCTACGAGGCTAAAGCAGAGCGTCAGTACGTACACACGGTACGTGATTTGTATTCTCGTGGAAGCATATATTTTACTACTAAAGACGGAGAGAAAGTGTCTGCTGCTACTGTGCAGGCTGGTTACTTACTATCGATGGACCCGACACGCGTCATAGACCCAGAACTAACGTACAAAGAAATCAATGCAGTTGTTCCAGTTAATAAAGACGTTTTCCTTGAACGTGCAAACAAACCCGAATCAACCTATCAAATAATTCTTCCTCAGATATCAAATAGTCAAGCTGATGCACTTGAGATTGCCAATCTTCCTGGTGTACAAATGTATCGCACACAATGGCGATTCTATCCAGGAGAGGAACTGAGCGCACGCACCATAGGTTTTGTGGGTCAAACAGCAGACTCAGGAGATGCCCTTAACGGCCGCTATGGCTTAGAGCGTTATTACGAAGATGTGCTTATGAGGGATGGGGACAGGCTGACTGTAAACTTCTTTGCAGAAATTTTTAGTAATCTCGGGAGTGTTATATTTGATACAACTGAATCAAGAACGGGTGACGTAGTTACTTCAATAGAACCAACGGTTGCACGCATGCTTGATTTAGAACTTCAAAAAACTCAAGAAAAATGGAACAGTAAATTAACAGGAGGAATCATAATTGATCCCCAGACGGGAGAAATTATTTCCATGCATGCATATCCATCTTTCGATTTAAATGACAGAACAGGAGCAACAATTGAAGATTTTAGAAATCCGCTTGTTGAGAATGTCTATGAGTTTGGCTCGATTATCAAAGCACTCACCATGGCTGCTGGAATAGACAGCGGTGCAGTGACTCCCGAAACAACTTATGATGACCCTGGTTGTCTTAAGTTGGACGGTTTCACCGTATGTAACTATGATGGTCGAGCACGAGGTGTTGTGTCCATGCAAGAAGTGCTCAATCAGTCCCTGAACACAGGAGTCTCGTTTGTCGTCGATAGAATGGGAAAGGAATCGTTTAGAACATATTTCAAAGGACTTAAACTTGGAAATGAAACAGGTATTGATTTGCCCAATGAAACATACGGACTTATTAGTAACCTCGATGCCCATACTGATGTTGAGTATGCAACCGCATCCTTCGGTCAAGGTATCGCGATGACGCCAATTGAAACGGTGCGAGCTCTTTCTGCCTTAAGCAACGGTGGAAAAATTATAACTCCACATATTGCAAAACGTATTGAATATCAGGACGGCACATTTAAAGATGTGATGTATCCTGACGATGAACAAATCTTTAGTGAAGAAACAAGCGTCGCTATTTCACGAATGCTCACTAAAGTAGTAGACGAGGCATTGGCTAAAGGCTCTGTTGCACTGCCAAATTACAGTGTTGCTGCTAAGACGGGTACGGCACAGATTGCTGATTCCCAAACTGGTGGCTATTATGACGATAAGTATCTTCACTCATTTTTTGGCTATTTTCCATCGTACGATCCAAAATTTTTAATTTTCTTGTATACTGTAGAACCAAAGAACGTGCGCTATGCGTCTGAGACTCTGACAGATCCATTTATGGAACTTACGAAGTTTTTGATAAATTATTATAATATTCCGCCAGACAGATAATATGTTTCAATCCTTATTTAAAAAAATAGTTACAACCATACTTATTTGGGAATCGCGCATTATTCTAAAGCGCAAAAAACCAATAATTATAGGTATTACAGGAAGTGTTGGAAAGACTTCAACCAAAGATGCAGTGTATGCAGTACTGAAAGACAGTGTACATGTACGCAAGAGCGAAAAAAGTTATAACTCAAGCATCGGTGTAACGTTGACTATATTGGGCATACGAAATGCTTGGAGCAGTCCGTGGTTGTGGGCAAAAGCACTTTTTGATGGCGCAATGAATGCATTTTTTGTACGTGAATATCCAGATGTATTAATACTTGAATTAGGGGTTGACCGCCCAGGAGATATGAAAGTACTTACCGATTTCATTAAACCCGACATTGTGGTGCTGACAAGACTTCCTGATATGCCTAGTCATATAGAATATTTTTCGTCACCTGCTGAGGTGTGTGAAGAAAAATTTGCATTAGTTCGTGCACTGAAACCTAAGGGCGTGTTTATTTATAATAATGATGATGAAAAAATTCGCTCATACGTCCAAGAGGTTCGACAGCAGTCAATCGGTTTTAGTCGGTATTCTCCATCGCAGTTCACAGCATCAGGCGATAAGATACTTTATGATGGCAGTCTCCCAAATGGCATAGAGTTTACAATTACTCATGTAAATGAAGAGGTGAGAGTCATGTTGCATGGCACTGTGGGTGTGCAGAATGCGTACAACTATGCGGCAGCAATGGCAGTAGGTTCACAGTTCGATGTTTCTCTTCAGGATGCAGCAATAGCACTCAATAAATTTTCGTCTCCGCAAGGCCGCATGAAAATAATACAAGGGAAAAACAAGACACTGATTATTGACGACACATATAATTCATCTCCAGCTGCATCAGAGCGAGCGTTGCAGACACTCAAAGAGTTAGTTGGTGTAAAGCGCAAGATAGCTGTGCTTGGTGATATGCTTGAATTAGGACATTTCTCTGTTCGCGAGCATGAACGTGTTGGTATACATGTTGCCGAGTCTGCTGACTTACTTTTCACTATTGGATTGCGCGCACAAAAAATTGCTGAGAGTGCACTTGATCACGGAATGTCTGAAAAAAATATTTTTCAATACGATAGCACTGAACGTCTTTCTGAGGAGCTGTCAGCAATGTTGCAAGAAGGAGATATTATTCTCATAAAAGGTTCTCAATCCATACGTGCTGAAAGAATCACTAAATCTATAATGGCGAGTCCAGACAAAGCAGGAAAACTTTTGGTTCGTCAGGATGAAGCATGGCTTAATAAGCCTTAGGTAAGAAAATTTCTTGCAAAATACTTGAAAAAGTGTAGTATCGTGATGTAATACAATTAATTACTTCACTTATGATTTTTTCACTAAAAACAACGTATAAAGCAATATTCACGGCAATTCTTGTTGCTGCGGCACTTTCTTTTGTTATTCCAGCCGCAAAGGCAGAGGCGTATAGTGCCCCAGTCTATTACACTTCGTACCAATCAGGCTATCAGAATAGTAATGACTTGATCGCATACCTCAATACGCTCATTCAGCAACTCCAGTTACTACAGCACCAATACCAACTTCAGTATGGTCATTCATACCAAGGGCAAGGCACCTATTACTCTTACTCTGGTGATTACGACATTGAAGTTGATACAGTAAGTGTTCGAAATATTGATGATGACGAAGCAACATTTAATGGGGAAGTTGACCTTGATGGTGCCTCATTTGTAGATGTATGGTTCGTATATGGCACCGATGGTCGTCTACGGTCAGAGACAGATGATTTGCGTATTGACGCGCGTGATGATGAAGACTTCAGTATTGATGTAGATAATCTTGATGAAGGAGACAAATACTATTTCAGAGCTGTTGCCGAAGACCCTAGTGGCTACCGTGTTTATGGAGATATTAAGAGCTTCGAAGCTGATGACAGAGGCAGCTCATCTTCAAACGACGACAAACCTGATGTAGAAACAGGCGACGTAGAAAATATTGATGAAGATAGCGCTCGACTGAACGGAGAAGTAGATATGAATGACTTTGACAACGGTCGAGTATTCTTTGTCTACGGCGAAGACGAACGTCAGGTTGAAGATGTCGAAGACGAAGATCGATACAGCGATGTTGACGAAGATGGCGATGACCTTCAAAAATATCAAGTATATTCAAATCTCGATGAGTATCGTTCATTCTGGTTCTCAGTATCAGGACTTGATGACAATACTGATTACTACTACCGAATCTGCGTAGAGTATGAAGATGATGACAACGATGACACATTAGAGTGTGGTGACGTTGAAGATTTTGAGACGGATGACAGAGGTAGCTCATCTTCAAACGACGACAAACCTGATGTAGAAACAGGCGACGCAGAAAATATTGATGAAGATAGCGCTCGACTGAACGGAGAAGTAGATATGAATGACTTTGACAACGGTCGAGTATTCTTTGTCTACGGCGAAGACGAACGTCAGGTTGAAGATGTCGAAGACGAAGATCGATACAGCGATGTTGACGAAGATGGCGATGACCTTCAAAAATATCAAGTATATTCAAATCTCGATGAGTATCGTTCATTCTGGTTCTCAGTATCAGGACTTGATGACAATACTGATTACTACTACCGAATCTGCGTAGAGTATGAAGATGATGACAACGATGACACATTAGAGTGTGGTGACGTTGAAGATTTTGAGACGGACTAGTCTTTACAACTGTGTAAAAAGGCTGCATAAAAATGCAGTTTTTTTGCTGTAAAAATTGACATTTTAGCAGTTTGTAGTATTTTTATTGAGCTCGTGAATTGGAAAGCGCGGGCTAAACACAACCAAAAAGGTAAGAACAAAATGAAGAAAATAGTAGTAGCACTGTCCGTCTTGTGGAGTATCATGTTTTTGGAAACAGCAAGTGCAGAAATGTGCTTTGAGACCGAAGGCGGTGAGCTTTGCATTGAAGAGGTGACAGAAGGGTCTATATCTTCGGATAAGGTCTCTCTGCAGCCTGGGCAGTGCGTAGTCCATGACGTCCTGACGATGTGCAGCATCTAAGGAGTGATGGACTCGCGGGGCGACCTATTGTCGTCCCGCACCTTTCTTCATTCTCTCTCGACAAAATGTCAGAAATGATGTAATGTGGGGAAAGCCTGCAAGGTTGTGTAAAAACCCCTGAGGGGTACCTCAGGAACTTTCCAAGATCCGCCGTGGATCCAATATGGCTCGACTGTTACGTAAGTAAAGTCGAGCCTTTTTTTGTGTAAATGCAAGAACTTTGGTATAACTATCCAACTTACCTAGCTCAAGTAAGTTGGAGATGTTGAGTAAGGTCTGTAATTTAGTGATTGATACAACGTATTCAAATGTAATGGTTTATATCTCACAATCGTAAGAGTATTTCCAAATTCATACATGATTTGGTCCCATCGTCTAACGGCTAGGACACAGGATTCTCATTCCTGCAATCGGGGTTCGATTCCCCGTGGGATCACCAATTCGTGCTAGCACGAGAAGCATACAAAAATAACCTCATCTGAGGTTAT